>Ga0164308_10000027_pt1 | contig 66747 bp, 79 predicted proteins | sample Whisoiple_246_MG_FD_109983 | JGI IMG/M metagenome (GOLD analysis project Ga0164308, IMG submission 109983) | Soil microbial communities amended with fresh organic matter from upstate New York, USA - Whitman soil sample_246_MG | ecosystem: Environmental > Terrestrial > Soil > Unclassified >... | reverse complement strand
CGCATCGTCGGCGCGATCGAGGCCGAGCAGGACGCGGCCGCGATTATTGCGAGCCTCGGTGAAGACGGGGTTGAGCGCGAGTGCGCGCTCGTAGTCCGCGAGCGCTTCGGGCAGGCGATTGAGCCCTTCCATGACGGCGCCACGATTGTTTAGCGCCTTGACCAAGTTAGGCTGCAGCCCGAGGGCCCGATCAAGGCTCGTCAACGCCTCGTCATAGCGGCCCAGCACGCGCAGCGACGAGCCGAGGTTGTAGTGGGCATCGGCATAGTCCGCTTTCAGCGCGAGGGCCTTGTGGAAGCAGCCGATCGCTTCGGCATCCCGTCCCAAAGCCGACAGGACCGCGCCGCGATTGTTATGCGCCTCGGCAAATTTCGATTTCTGCTTCAGTGCTTCGTCGAAGCTTGCGAGTGCCTCCTCGCTGCGCTCGAGCGCATGCAAGACCATGCCATAGTTCACCAAGATTTGCGGCGAGGGCTTGCGCAGGCGCATCGCCTGCGAGATCAGCTGTAGGGCCTCGCTCGGCTGGCCTTTCGCAAGCTTGATGACGCTGAGCATCTGCAAAGCGTCGAAATGATCGGGCCGATGGGCGAGCACCTCGGAATAGATTCTTTCCGCCTCGATCAGACGCCCCTCGGTATGGAGCGCGAGTGCCTGCGCGAAAGCCTGCGGCACCTTGAACGTCTCGCGTTTCGGCACCGGCGACGGCGGCATGCGACCCCCCTGCATTCAGGGGTAAAAAAGCGCCGCTGAGTCGTCTAGGGCGAATTATCGTTTTGAATGGTCAGGCCTTAACGGGAACGTGATGGCTGCGCGACCGCAAGTTGATTGGTTCTTCCCGGCCAAGCGTGCCAAACACGAGGCAAGACGTTCTGGAATCTGGTCTTGCGACCATCACTTGAATGGCTGTGGGGCGTGAACGAAGGAGATTGCCGAATGATTAATCGGCGCGCTCTTTTAACCGCAGGCGTGGCGCTCGCAGCGCTTTTGACCGCCACAAGAAACGGCGAGGCAGGAGCCATGACAACGACCGAGACAATCGACTATCGCAGCCTATCGGACGCCGAATGGCGAAAGCGGCTTACGGCCTACCAGTACGACGTTCTGCGCAAGCACGGCACAGAACGCGCCGGCACCAGCCCGCTCAATCGGGAGAAGCGCAAGGGCATTTTTGCCTGTGCCGGCTGCGATCTGCCGCTGTTCTCATCGGATACGAAATTCGAGAGCGGCACCGGCTGGCCAAGCTTCTATCAACCGCTGCCTGATGCGGTTGAAACCAAGACCGACCGTTCATTCTTCATGACGCGCACTGAGGTGCATTGTAAGCGCTGCCTCGGCCATCTCGGCCACGTGTTCGACGACGGTCCGCCCCCGACCGGATTGCGTTATTGCATGAACGGCGTCGCGCTCAAGTTCGAGCCACGGGGCGCCTCGTCATCGTGATTTAGTCGGCAAAATCTGCCGTTTAACGGCAGAAAGAACCGGAAGCGGCGGCCCATCCGGGCCGCCTTTTTCTTATAACATATTGATATTACACAACAAATAAAGTGGCACAGCCATTGCGACGGACCGGGCAGGAGTCAAAGCCCCACCAGGGGCGAAGTGTGTCTCGTTTTCGGAGATGACCCATGGGTTTGTTCGACGCTCTCACAACTGCGGTGAGTGGTTTGAATGCGCAGTCATTCGCGATGCAGAACATTTCGGGCAACATCGCGAACTCCCAGACCACTGCTTACAAAGGCATCGATACGAGTTTCGCGAACATGATCCCGGGCGACTCGGTGCCGACGCGCCAGATCGCCGGCGGCGTCATCGCCAATTCGCGCGCCACGAACAATGTCCAGGGCACGATCCAGAGCACCAAGTCCACGACGGACATGGCCATCAACGGCAATGGCTATTTCATTGTGCAGGCGCCGACGGGATTCAGCGGCAACCAGCCGCTGTTCGGCGGAATCGACAGCTACACCCGACGCGGTGATTTCCAGCTGGATGCGAACGGATACCTGGTCAACGGTTCCGGGTATTTCCTCGAAGGCATTCCGATCGATCCTACGACCGGCAATCCGGTGGGCAGCGTAGCGGCCCCATTGCAGTTCCAGGGGAACTTCTTGCCGGCGAGCGCAACAAGCCAGGTGAACTACGGCATCAACCTGCCGTCACTGCCGCAAACGAACGCGTACACGGCGACAACGCCGAATTCCGAACTACTCAATCCGGCGGATTTTTCGGTGGGCAACGATCCGACCATTGCGGGAGCCGGTGTGGTCGTCGGCCAGGACGTCAGCACCTTCGTGAATGAGACGATTGATGGGGGTTCCGTGACGATCTACGACGCGATCGGCACGCCGGCCAACCTCCAGCTTCGATGGGCAAAGGTCGACAGTGTCGCGGCCGGCGGCGCCGACACGTGGGAATTGTTCTACCAGACCGATGCGACGGCAACCGGCACTAATCCTGCATGGATCAATTCGAACATTAGCTTTGCGTTCGACGCAAACGGCCAATTGAACCCGCCGGTCACCAACATTCCCCTGACCGGCGTGACGATCAACACGACGACGATCGGCAATCTCAACATCAGCGCCCCGACCGGCGGCATCACGCAGTTCGCCAACACCAGTGGCGTGGCTACCGTCAACAACCTGCAGCAGAACGGCTATGCGGCGGGTCAGCTGAAATCAATCGCGGTGAGCGACGCCGGCAACATCATCGGCACATTCTCCAACGGGCAAAACGTCGCTCTTGCCCAGGTGCCGCTGGTCCATTTCAACAGTCCCAACAATCTGAAGGCGCTCGATGGCGGTGCCTATCAGCTGACCAATGAATCGGGACCTGCGCTGGCGGGATCGTCCGGCAAGATCATCGGACAGTCGCTCGAGGCGTCGAACACCGACATCGCGACTGAATTCACCAAACTGATTGTTACGCAGCAAGCCTACTCCGCGAACACCAAGGTGATCACGACCGCAAACCAGATGTCGCAAGACCTGCTCAACGTCATTCGGTGATCGGACTGCAGGATGAGCGTCTACTGTCAGTAACCGGGGCCGGACTATGAGTCTCACGCAAGCGCTCTCTTCGGCTCTATCCGGCCTGCAGGTCAATCAGGCCGGCATCGCACTGGTGGCGGCGAACGTCGCGAACGCCGACACGCCCGGCTACACGCGCAAGGTGATGGACCAGGTCGCGACCGGCACCTCGACCAGCATCGGCGTGCGGGTCAGCGATATCCAGCGCGAAATCGATCTCTACATCCAACGGCAACTGCGCATCGAAAACTCAGGCGCGTCCTATGCCGACACGCGCGCCCGAATGTACTCGCAGCTTCAGGAGATCTACGGACAGCCGGGCTCGGACACGTCCCTGGAGGGTGTCTACAACAGTTTTACGACCGCATTGCAGGTCCTTTCGACCAGTCCAGACGATCCAGGTGCGCGCACGGGCGTCATCAACAGCGCGCAACTTCTCGCCCAGCAGCTCAATCAGCTGAGCAGCAGTATCCAGTCGCAGCGCGCGAACGCCGAACTCGCGATTTCCGATGCGGTGAACAAAGCCAACGAGGCGATGAGGCAGATCGCCTCTCTCAACCAGCAGATTGCGGCATCGACCCCCGGAGATGCGGCAACCGCTGCGCTGCTCGACAACCGCGACGCCTACATCGATCAGCTGTCGCAGCTGATGGATATCAATGTCATTTCCGGCGACCGGGGCCAGGTCACTATCTTCACAAACTCGGGGACTCAGCTGGTCGGCAGCCAAGCGGCGCAGCTGAGCTTCGATGCGGTCGGCACGATGACGCCGCAATCGCAGTGGAATGCCAATCCGGCGTTACGCGGCGTCGGCACGATCACGCTGATCCCGCCGGCGGGCACGCCGGTCGACCTCATCCAGAATCGTGCGATCCGCTCGGGGGCAATCGCGGCCTACCTGCAGATGCGCGATCAGGATCTGGTCCACGCGCAGACCCAGCTCGACGCCCTCGCGGCCTCCATGGCGCAGGCGCTTTCGAACAAGGCGATCCCCAGCACGGCGGTCAGTCCGGCGCCGCAGGCCGGGTTTGACATCGACACGGCCGACCTGCTGGCCGGCAACACCATCACCATCAATTACACCGACACCGCGACCACCACGGCGCACACCATAACCCTGGTGCGCGTCGACGACCCAAGTGCGCTACCGTTGTCCAATACGGCGACGGCGACCGCAAACGACACCGTATTCGGCATCGATTTTTCGGGCGGCATGGCGTCGGTGATCACACAGATCAACACCGCGCTCACCGGTACCGGCATGACGGCGTCCAATCCCGGTGGGACGACGCTCGAAATCCTAGACGATGGTCTCGCCAATACCGTCAACGTCGATGGCCTGTCCGCGGTTGCGACCGAGACATCGCTGGCCGGTGGCAGTGCGGAGTTTCCGCTGTTTACCGACGGTGCGGCGGCTTACACGGGAGCCATCACCGGGACGGGGTCGCAGCTCACCGGACTGGCTGCTCGTATTGCCGTCAATCCGCTGGTTGCTGCCGACTCCTCCAATCTCATCGTCTATCAGGCAGGCACTCCGGCGGGCGACGACACGCGACCAAATTTCATCTACCAGCAGCTCACCGCAGCGGCGCAGGCCTTTTCGCCGACGACCGGAATTGGCACGGTCACGGCGCCATTCATCGGCTCGATCCCGACCTATCTGCGGCAATTCATCAGCCAGCAGGGCGAGGCCGCAAGCTCTGCAGACAATCTCAAACAAGGCCAGGAAGTTGTTCTGAATTCGCTGCAGCAGCGCTTCAACGATGCCTCGGGCGTCAATGTCGACGAAGAGATGGCGAACCTGCTGACGTTGCAGAGTTCCTATGCCGCCAACGCGCGCGTGGTCTCGGCGGTAAAGGACATGTTAGACGCGCTGATGCAGATGTGAGGACGGCATGAGCATCTCCTCAATCGGAGCCCAATCCACGCTGATCATGAAACAGCTGGTGCAGATGCGGGCGCAATTCGACGATCTGCAGCGTCAGCTCGCCACCGGGCATAAATCAGCCACTTACGCGGGGCTCGGCATCGATCGCGGCGTCACCGTCAGCCTGAATGCGCAACTTTCGGCAATATCGTCGTACGACGACACGAATCAGAACGTGATGGCGCGCATCAACCTTATGAACACCGCGCTCGGCAATATGATCGATATTTCGAGCCAGGTGAAGGCGGCTTTGGTGCAGGCGAACGGCGTCAGCAACGGCAGCGGCGCCGAAGTGGCTCAGCAGACCGGGCTGAATTCTCTCGATCAACTGCTTGCACTGCTCAATGCGCGGGCCGGCGATCGCTACCTGTTCTCCGGACGTGCCACTGATACGCCGGCTGTCGAGACGCTCGACCACATCCTGAACGGCAACGGATCGCGGGCCGGACTGAAGCAACTCATCAACGAGCGCAACCAGGCGGATCTGGGCGCCGACGGACGCGGCCGATTGACGATCGGCGCAGGTGGTCCGAACACCGTGCAAATTGATGAACAGGCGACAACGTTCGGCTTCAAATTGGGGTCGATCACGAGCACCGTGACGGGAGCCACGACATCGGGTCCGACCGGTTCGCCCGCCTCCATGAGCATCGACTTCTCCGCGGCGGTGCCAAATCCCGGCGAAACAGTCACGGTGCGGCTTAACCTGCCTGACGGGACCAGCAAAAACCTCACCCTCACCGCGACAACCGATTCTCCGCCTGGAGCCAATGAGTTCACGATCGGAGGCACACCAGGCCTGACCGCATCCAATTTTCAGGCGGCGCTGACGACCTCGATCGAAAAGCTCGGCGGCTCGGCCCTGACCGCCGCTTCCGCCGTCGCCGCCTCGAGCGAGTTCTTCAATGCCGACGCCAGCAACCCGCCCCAGCGCGTGGGCGGATCACCGCCATATTTCGCCGCGACCGGCATGGTGGCAGGCACAACCGCCAATACGGTGATCTGGTACACGGGTGAAACCGGCAGCGATCCGGCACGTTCGACCGCCACGGCGCGCATCGACCAGTCCTTGTCGGTTTCCTACGGTGCGCGGGCCAATGAAGAAGCAATCCGCAATCTCGTGCAGAATGTTGCCACGCTCGCTGCCGTCACGATTTCGCCGACCAATCCGAATGGCGTTGCGCTCAGCGGCGAACTGGACAATCGAATTGCCGTCAATATCGGAAACACCAGCATCCAGACCATTTCCGATATCGAAACGGACCTCGCCAGCGCCCAGACCTCGCTGCAGGCTGCGAAAGGCCGGCATCAGCAGGCCAATGCGACCTTGAGCGACTTCCTCCAGCAGATTGATGGCGTGTCCAATGAAGACGTCGGCGCGAAACTTCTTACGCTGCAGACGCGGATGCAGGCGTCGCTGCAGGTCACCTCGATGCTCTACCAAACGAGTCTGGTGAACTACATCAAGTAGCCGGACACCCTCTCCGGCCGAGCATACGAAAAGACCGCGGCGAACCGCGGTCTTTCGTATTTCAGCCTCTTGCGAAATGCGGCCTAAGCGCGACCGAGCAATCCCGCCGCCAGCTCACGGTTGATGTTGATCAGCGAGTCGAGACTCTCCGGTTTGGGATCTGCCTGAATGGCGAGCGTATGATTGAAGACGAACAGGCCGAGGTTCGCGACATTCTGGCGGATGGGAGCTGGCAGAGGGTTTTCGGCGCTGGTCGCCGAAGTCACGAAGATCGACCACAGCTTGCGATTATAGACAAGCGCGGCATCCAGCTCCGGACGCCTGGATTCCCAACCATCGTGAATGGCCTGCAGCCGGGCCGCCGCGCTCAGAAGCAGATCTGCTTCCAGCTCACGCGGATTTGCGGTCTGCTTGGCGACCGCGCCGTAGGTTTGCGCTGCGCGTTGCATGATCCAGGAGCTCCTTTTCGTATGCAATGAGGGTCTTGGCGCATTTAAGCGCCTTGTACATTTCGCCTGCGAGAATGTGATTGCTCACCGCCACGATATGTGGCCACGCGCTCGGTGCGGCCTGCACCAGATCGCGCATCAGGATGAAATAGGTTTCGTGGTGTAGACGCGGGTCACGCGAGGTATACATCAGCTGGACAGCGAGATAGATGCGCTTGGCCGGCGTATTGGCCTGCGCCGCCGTCATGATGTCCTTCTCGCGCAAGATGGGCGTGTTGCCTTCGATCAGCAGCCGTGTGCGCTGACTGCCGTTGGTCACGAGGCAATCACCGAGTATGAAGCGCTCGCCTGCTTTGAGTTCGACCTTGAGGCCCATGTCGTGCCGCTCCCCGCGGCTGATTTTTAAGACCGATGCGGCGGAGAATATTCCCCCGCCGCATCAGAACGAGCGTGTTATTGGAACAGCCGGAGGACGTTCTGGTCGGCTTGCGCCGCCAGCGATAGGGCCGTGGTCGACAGTTGCTGCCTGGTCTGCAGCGCCAGCAGGTTCGCGCCCTCTTCGTTGCTGTCCGCCAGCGTGAGTTGGTCGGCGCCGGTGGTCAGCGTGTTGATCATCGATTTGGTGAACTCCTGGCGAATCTGCACGGTCGACAGGTTCGAGCTCAACGACTGGGCCTGCGATCGCAACGTCGTGAGCGCGGCGCTCAACTGGGTGCCTGCAGCCTGGATGGCCGCGGAATCGGCCCAGTTATTGGCCGATGCATTGATTCCGAGGTCGCCGTTGGCAGCATCGCTGAACGACGTGACCACAACGGTCGAGCTGCCGTCCTCGTTCATGACGATCGTGAGGTCGTTACCACCGAGGAGGTTGATGCCGTTGAAGCCTGAATCGCTGGCAAGCTGATCAATCTGGGGCAGCAGCGTGTCGAACTGGCTCGCGAGGGTCGCGCGCACGTTGGTATCGGCGGTCTGGTTGGCCTGGCTGATCAGGGCTTGCGCCGACTGCACCAGCTTGGTGATCGCCGTGATGCCGTTATTGGCTGCCTGAATGGTGTCGATACCCATGGACATGGCGTCCAGCAGCGCATTGAGGTCGTTGGCGCGCACGGACAGGCCCTGTGCGGTGAAGAAGTTGATCGGGTTATCGAGCGCCGAGTTGACCTTCTTGCCCGTGGCAAGGCGGGTTTGGGTCCGCGTGATCAATTCCGAAGTCTGCTGCAATTGCAGAAGATTGGACCGGACGCCAGCCGAAAGTACAATGTCACTCATGGCAAACTCCTTGCCTCCATAGGGCCAAATCGCTTGCCGTGATAATGAAACGTTAGGGTTGATATCCGGTTAAAACGCGGGTTAAGAATCGGTTAACCACGATTGAATCGCGCGAAAAAAAACGGCGGCCCGCAGGCCGCCGTTTCGTCGTCGATAGAGATGACTTATTGGAACAGGCGCAGCACGTTCTGGTCGGCCTGCGCAGAGAGCGACAGCGCTGTGGTCGACAGCTGCTGGCGTGTCTGCAAGGCGAGCAAGTTCGCGCCTTCCTCGTTCGAGTCCGCCAGCGTAAGGGCCGCCGAACCGTTCTGCAGCGTGTTAATTGTCGCCTTCGTGAAGTCCTGACGGATCTGCACGGTCGACAGGTTCGCGCTGAGGGTCTGCGATTCCGCACGCAGCTTGGTAAGAGCCGCGGTGAGGTTGGTGCTGGCCAAGTCGATGTTCGCGCTGGTTTGCCAGTTGCCGGCCGCATTGATGCTCAGCGGGCTGGCATTGGCGTTGGTGTAATCGACGCCCGTGATGGTCGTGTTTGACGTGGCGTCTTCGTTGAAGTTCACCGTCAAATCGTCGCCGCCCAGCAGGTTGACGCCGTTGAAGCCGGAATCGCCAGCGAGCTGGCCGATCTGGGTCAACAGGTCGTCGAACTGCGTCGACAAGGTGTCCAGCGTGCTGGTGTCGGTGGTTTGCCTCGCCTGGCTGACCAGCGACTGAGCCGACTGCACGAGCTTCGTGATCGCCGTGATGCCGTTGTTCGCCGCGTTAATGGTATTGATGGCGTTGGACATCGAGTCGAGCAGGGAGCTCAAGTCGTTTGCGCGGTTATCGAGGCCCTGTGCCGTGAAGAAGTTGATCGCGTTGTCGAGGGCCGAGTTCACCCGCTTGCCCGTCGCAAGTCGGGTCTGGGTCCGCGTCATGAGGTCGGACGTCTGCTGCAATTGCAGCAGGTTCGACCGCACGCCGGCGGAAAGGACGATGTCAGACATCTTACGCACCTTTCTGGTCTAGTTGCCGTACTGGCAGTTACACACGTGTGATCCATGGGATCGCTGACTTCATCGCACAGGCCCAACAAACGGGCCGTAAAGGTACATGGTTAATGAGTTATCGTGACTTGAAGGGATGTGGCGCTGTTGCCGTTGGGGAATTTCAGGGGAGGAATTCGGCGCGCCATTCGGCTCGTTATGGTTAGCAAGTCGCTAACGGTGAAAGTTTGTTAACACCCTGCGCATATCTTTAGGGGCTCCAGGGTGTGTCGGCCGGTACCATGATCAACGCGACGAGTGTCTACGGACCGCTTTTCCCCGCGAGCTCGGACTGGCTCGCCGACACCTACACGGCCATCCAGAACTCGAAGACCAGCGGCGGGCTGCTGGGCATGCTCGACAACGCCCGCGGCAACGACGGAAGCCTGAAATCCTTCGTCCAGTCCAGCACAAGCGCGGCGAACGCGTTTGCCCTGATTTCGCAGAATACGGTCTCGAGCGCCGGCAGCCTCTATGCCCAAATGGCTTCGCAAAGGGCGAACGAGGCCGACGCAAAGAAGCTACAGGAAGCGCTCGATGCGATGTCTGCGTCCAAGCAGATGGTGCAGCCTGAAAACAAGCTCGATCCCTTCATTTATTTCGACGACGGGTCGTCGATCGACACCAACAACAACATTTTGACGACGAAAGACGGGAAGCAGATCGATATCACGACCGGTTTAGAGGTCATCGATACCTCGTCGATCATGCAGCTGGCCAACGGCGCTTATCTGGACACCAAGAACAACATCCTCACATTGCCCGACGGCACGCGAATCGACATCGTGACGGGCCTGAAGCTCTCGACAACTGCCTGAGGAAATTCACTCCGTCCTTTTTAGATAGCCGTCCGGTGATCCAGTGAGGACTATCTTGGCTTCGATGAAACGATCGATCTGCCATTTCATCGGCTGACCTTGCAACGAAAGCCGCCCCTCCGATTCCAGCCGCCCCAAATATTCCCACACCGCGCTTTTCGGGCTGTTGTGCTTCCCCCACGGTCGTTGCGATGTCATATACGAAGGAGCGTCCTCGATAATTGTGTCTCCGACCATGCAATAGCTTCCGGGGGTTACCATCGGAGCGTATGCCTCGAGTTCAGCCAGGACATGGTCGTGCGTATGATTGCTGTCCAAGCAGACCATGACGCGCTTGTGCTGCAACGCAATGCTCTTAACCTGTTTCACGATGGCATGATCAATGCTCGAGCCCTCCAACAGGGCGATCTTTTTTGCCAACGGATGAGCCATGATCGCTTGCTTGTTATGAGGACGGATATCGATATCAACGCCTACCACTTTTCCGCTGCTGATCTCTCCGCAACTCTCAAGAATGGAGAGCATCGAGGCACTGAAGATCAGCGAGCCTCCCCAAGCGATACCGGTTTCGATGATCAAATCCGGTTTCACCTGCCAGATAATTTCTTGCAGCGCCTGAAGATCCTGGGGGATTTGCACAATGGGTACGCCCAACCAGGTGAAATTGTAAACGTAGTTGGCTTTGCCAATGCCGATCTCGTCGAAGAACCGGCGTGCCGCCGTCTGCAATTCGGTTCGACTGGGGTAATCGGTAACTCGCTGGACGATGTCTTGCTGATATTTGTCCAAAGGGGTCACGGTTCTAAACTTACCTTTCGTAGCGTCGTAGGAATCTTTGCGCCATCAAACTGAGCAATAAAGAACAAAATCGCCGAACAACGGTGCGTGCTGCCGGAGGCTGAAACGATATTCCGGCACCAAAGTTCGTACATATTCGGCCACTTCATAGAGGTGGCTCGGGTAGTGATAAACGCACAGCGACATCTTTGGCCTGCAGGTTCGAATAGTGTGTTGGGCTCCACGCAAGAGCTCCATCTCCATACCCTCTACGTCCGCCTTGATAAAACTAGCCTGACGGCCGTCGAGATAGCCATCGAGGGTAAGAACCTTGGCGTAGGCCGGATCGTCTTTGTCGACCGCACTTTCGGATCCAAAATTCGAAAGCCCGTGGCGGAGAGGCGCATCGTTGAGGAAAGTACAACTCATCCGCCCTGTGGAATCGGAGAGACCGGCGCGGACCAGAGATACCTTGGCACGGTCAAAAGCCCACTCGGAGGCCAACCTCTGCACCCGTTGTTCCATAGCCTTGAACTGGCGATATCCGGGCTCGAAGGCATAAATGTGCCGAAACGTTCCCAGATTCTCCCAGATGAAGCGCTCTACCGTGTCGCCAACGAACGCTCCTGCATCGACAAATGCTTCGTCGAAGTTGCCTGCGAATTCGGGCAAGCAAAAATACATGTCCTTTTCCATGACGTCGCGGCACGGCGCGATGCTGCCGGTCAGCATGGACATGAGCAGGGCGTTAAAAACCGTCACTGACCGGTCGTCGGTGAGCATGTTATCCCTGACGGCAATCAAGCGACTGAAATTGCGTGCCACAAAATAGCCGTCGAAAGGCATGGTTGCCAAACCGTGAGGCGCCAGGATCTGTTGCACTTCGCGAACAGCATGCCGAGAAGCGATGAAGACAGCCGGTACGGATGCCAATTGGTCCGCCGTCGGGCCGGCAATGGGGATGCCATCAATCTCGCCGCCGATCTTGCGGTTATCCCTATCGAAGAATTTGGTGACTTTGATGCCGAGAGATTGCAGGTAGCTGTTGGCCCAAGTGCCGAGAAATCCGGCCCCGTAGATGGCGACGCCTTCGGCGAAACATTTTTCCATGGCTGCTGCGACCGCGACATGACGCTCGCGTTCCGCTGCGATCAGGTTGTTGGCATATTTCGCGTCTAATTCCTTTTTCATGCCCGGTCACTGCAGCAGGTATACGGCGTTGTCAGGCCAGCCGAGCTGCTGAGCCGCCTTCTTGATTGCTGTTTGATGCAGGTAAGGAGCAATAATCAGCAGACCCTCCGTGGGTACTGCCGCGGGATCTTCGATGGGCATGCCTCTATAGTGAGTCGATTGCTTAAGCTTGGAGGAATCGCAAATCCGCATCCGGCTCATATCAAGCAATGGCAATAAGCTGAATATTTCGGCTGAGCACCCCCAGATCGTCACTGTCTGATCGGCAGCCAAAGACGAGATCTGGTCGGCCTGGTGCATTAATGCCTCTCGCGACATGCGAGCGAAACCCGCGATGTCGGCGGTGGCAGGCACCTTGAGCGATTGCAGCCCCGCATTTTTCTGCGCCAAGATAATTAGGGAGGGGTAGCTGAACTCGGGTGTCTCCAACATCTGGCGGGAGATGGCCTGAACGGCAAATCCACGAGCTTCGAGCGCCGCTGCCAGCGCCTTCGCGGTAAAATGATTAATGTGCTCGCGAATGGAGAACCAGAATGCCGACCCGATCGGTGTGCCGGCGTAGTTTTCCGCATCCGGGACTTCGATCAAGATGTGTCCATTGTCTCCCAGAACCCTACCGGCTTCCGCCAGCAGGCCAGATACGTCGCGGATGTGTTCCAGGACATGAAAATAGGTCAACAGACGCAGGCTGCCTTCGGCAAAGGGTAAACCGAGCCCGTTTCCATTGCGGAAGGAAACATTCCTGTGCGCACCAGCATCTGCGGGAAGGCTTCGAGCATCGACATCCACGCCGTAACACTGTTGTTCCCAGCCATTGTCCGCCATCCAGCTGATGAAACCGCCACGGCCGCAGCCCACGTCAGCCATTCCGACGGAGTCGATTCCGTGTTCGCGTAGGAACCGCAAATAAAAGGCATATTTCTTTTGATTGGCCGGAGAAGTCACCGCGAAATGCGGCTTTTCGAAATAACTGCACTCCTCGACGTAGAACCGGCGCAATCCGGTATCGGTTACGTTGCGCACATAGACCAGCCCGCAGCCCGGGCAGGCATGAAAGTCTGCAGTGTAATTGAAGACAGAGTCACCGAGCCCGCTGAACTTCCAACCCAAGAGATGGTTTGATGTCGAGGCGCAGGCTGGACAGCAATTGATGCTCACGGATCAAGCATCCTGATCGTGCGCTGCGAGGGTGAATTCTGATGCCTCCAATTTTGCGAGCAGCCGCTCACGGTAGGTATCGATATTGTCGATCTGCGCATATTTGATATGTCCGCAGGCGCCGCAAATAGGGTTCTCCCGCCGTCCGCCCCTAAGGTGTAGTCGCCGCAATTTGTTCATTTCAGGCGAGTGCCAAATATCGCGCAAGGTCTCCTTACGCAGATCGCCGACGACGAGTTTCTGATCCCAATCCGGACAGCAGGCGCTAACCGTCCCATCGGCGTTGATGGCCATTGCGTAGAAAATATAGGTGCAGACATCTTTGTCTTCCAAGGTTTCCCGATATTGCCCTTCTGTTTTTGATGCTTTCACCCCGGCTCGGCTTTCCAAGTCGAACTGGGGCCAAATGGGTGAGAGCTCTTCGACAAAGATGCGATCGCAATAATCTCCAAACAGATCAAAAAATTTTTCTCGGTCTTCCGGGCTGAGGTAGTCTCCCGGAACCTTTATGGTGACCTCGCAATTGCCACGTCGAGGAAAGAACCAACGGATCTGGTCAACGAGCTTGCCAAAGTCGAAGTCAACCTTCGCGTGCTTGGCATATTGTTCGGTACTCACCCCCTCAAGTGAAATGTTCAGGCGATCCAGGCCAGCGTCGACCAGGCTTGTGAACAAGTCTGGCGAAAGCACCGAGCCATTCGTTGCAAAATCGATGTGTTGGACTCGGCCGCTTTCCTTTGCCAGCCTGATCATTGTGGGCAGGTTTCGGTTGAGAAGCGGCTCGCCAATTTTGTTCATACGCATAACCCGCAGGGCTTGCGGGAAAGCCTCGAGATCTCTCAGGAGCTTTTCGAACAGGGAAAGGTTCATCACCCTGCGCCTGTATCCCGATGCTTTGAGAAGGTCGATGTGGCCCGTGGGGCAGAACTGACAGCGAAAATTGCACGCGCTGGACGGATCCACATACAAGAGAAACGGGGTATCGAGAGGGATTACATCTTGAAGGGCCGTTCGCTTCTCAAGATCGAGTTTTGATTTAACCTGCGCTTTCATCACCTGCTCCCTTAGTGCCGCATCCGCCGGACGGAAGCCTGGTCGAAGCGATCAAGTGCAACAACATTGAACCACGCCGTGACATGTCATGGCCGTTATTCATGGCAACACCAAAAATGAATTGGTTGTCCGTGGAGTGCAGGCTCATGCGCGCCTCATGCGTTCTTTTGGGATGGCATAGATGACGGCGCCGGTGCCACACCAGGAGTGGAGGCGGAATAGGAACCGGTAGTCGGACAAGGTATCCATGAGCCACAGCGGCGTTTCCCAGATGCCATCTGCATTGTGATAGACAGTCGCGGCAACGATCGGCCGGTTCGCCACCAGTGTCTGCCGGCCGCCTCGCAAGGCAGCGAGTTCGGCGCCTTCCAGGTGCAATTTGACGAAGGTGGGCGCCAGATCGAGGGTGTCGAGTTTGCGCGTTTCAACGTGCGTGGTGCCGGTCGGCGAAAGCTGCGAGGCGTAATCCAGACCCGGATGGAACAACGCTTCACCATCGTTGTCCGAGAGCGCGCAAGTGAGCGTCGTGACGCCCGCATCAGCCAACCGCCAGTTGCGCAAGTTGTCTTGAAGTCGCGTGCGGCTCTCCGCGTCTGGCTCGATAGCAATGATGTGCTGGAATACGCCGTTGGTGTGCCTGACGAAAGCATTGATCACGTTGCCATGATGCGCGCCGGCATCGAGCAGAATTTCATTGCCGCGCAGGATGGCGGCGACCTCCGGAATGAAGAAACGGTTGTTACCGACCACAGGCGCAGCCTCGAAGGTCCATTCCTCGCGGAGCCGCCGCCAAGCCAGGAACTGGAGATGATGAGCACGCGACACGTCGTCGTCCCAGCGCTCGAGGACCGTGTCGGTCTTGGCGCGACCCTGCGTCGTCAGAGGTGGAGCGAACCAGCCATTCGACAAGGGATGGCGATCGCGGAAGCTCTCGGCCAGGTCGTAGAATGGCACGATGTCGGCAAAGCCACGCTCGGTCAGCGCGTGTTCGAGCGGAACATAGCGAGAGGTGACGATGCTGATCGCCAACCGGGTGTCGTGCTTGGCAGTCTCGCTCACCTCGTCGGGATGAACCAGCTGGACGCCGGACCAAGCGGGCTCCTGTGCCAGCATCTCCGCGTTGCGGTCAACCACCATGGTGAAGTCATGGCCGAGGCTGATCAGGAACTTGCGTGCCAGTTGGCCAAGATCACCCGCGCCATAGAGCGCTAGTGGCCGATCCATTGGCACGGGCGAGAAAGTACAAGAGCTGCCGGCGATTTTACCCAGCAATCGAGCAGCTGCGTCAGGGTCCGGCAATCCGGTGAACGATCGAGCGCTATGCGGTGTGCCGCGTTCCAAAAGATGTGCATCGACGGCCCGCGTGGCCTGCATGTGCTGCTCCTGTGCCTGGAACGCGGGACCACGTCAGCGAATCAGTGCGGCCAGATTACAAGCATCTTGCCATGCCGAGAATCGGACTCAGCGGTCAAAACCTGCTCTTTCACTCGCGGGAGGCGGCGGCTCCTGGCACGGGGACCGGTCGGCGGGCCGATCCAAAGGCGCCCTGGCTGTGCCGAATCAGTTATAAGCCGGGTGGCGTCGGAATGCCCGCATGCGCCGACGGCCATATCGCGGCGACTTGGCGACCGCGCAGCTGGCGGCGAGGTCCGTGCGACTTTCCATCCTGCTTCCGACCAACCGCCGCAACTTGTTGGCCTGTTCCAGGATTGCTCAGGCCTGTTCTTGGGCCGGACCGCAAGTCGAGGTTATCGTTCGCGACAATTCGGGCGACGCGCGTAAGCGCGAGTTATTGGCCCATTTCCAACACGAGAATTGCAAAGTCATCACGGCCAACCCCTGCGAGCCACGCGAAAACTTCTCCGAGGTTTTACGCGAAGCGACCGGCGATTTTGTCTTCTGCCTCGGGGATGATGATTTCTGCTTCGACCATGCAATCGCGGAACTTCCGGGCGCGATCGAGCGGATCGGCAGCGACCCCTCGATCATCGGAATCACCGGGACCTACGCAATCGAAACAGTGAAAGGTACGTCGCTGGCGAGCTATGCGAACGTCGACTCTGACGATGCCCGTGCGCGAGTGGCCGGATTTCTGAGCTACACAGGGCCAAACGTTCTGTTCTATTCGGCAATGCGCAGGGAACTGGTCAGTCGCATCTTCGACTTCATGAGCGACGTGCCGTTCTCTTTCTCATTCCATGACCAAGTTATGAGCTTGCTGTATCTGCTCAACGGCAAGTTCGTCCCCCTGCAGCGCCTGATGTATCTCTACGACATGGGCGTGTGGCAATCGCGGGAATTGGCCGAGCGGCGCGACCTCGACTTCTACAAGGTCGCGGGTCTCGATCCCGCAATCAACAAGCTGCAGTGGATTATTTGCGGCTTCGAAGGCGCCTCGTTGATCGTAAATTCGGACATGCTAGCGATGCTTCCGCCGGCGCAGCGGCAACCCATTGCGGACCTGTGGTTTGCGACGATGTTCGCCCGCTTCAAGCGTGACAGCCGCTCGGGCTTCGACTCGCCGCTGACTGACAAGGCAGAGCGTTTGTGCAAGAAGCTGCAGGAGTCCACTGGGCAACTCACCTTTCAAAGAATCCTTGCGGAAATCAGTAGTTTCATCGCCCTGTCCTCTGGCGACGCCGCCCAAGCGTATTTGATCTTTTGGGACGCGATCATCAATCGACGTCAGCCGGTTTCGCGTCGTTCCAGTACCCCTAGGCGGGCCGCAGTCAACCAGTCCTAGAAGAACCGACGGGGCCCGCCTGGCCCGGGTTTACTTAGGGAAATAGGCGCACGCCACGACAATGCGGTCGATCGAGCGTCCGTCGCCGGTACGGCCTTACTTTTGGTTAACCACTGTTAACTATCGTCGTGTCGGACAGGCCACAGGCGCCCTCTATCGCAGAGACCTCTCATGAAGGCCCGGCTCGAACCGCGAATCAATCTCGACGGACGCACGGCTCTCGAAACCGTCATTCCTCTGGCCACGCCATTCATCGTCTTCGTGGATCCGGCGAGCTCGTGCAACTTCAAATGCACATTCTGCCCGACCGGGCACCGCGACATGATTGCCGAGACCGGGCGCTTTCAAGGCGTGATGAAGCTCGATGTCTTCCAGAAAGTCATTGACGACCTCGGTGAGTTCGAGAAACCGATCAAGGTGCTGCGCATGTACAAGGACGGTGAGCCGTTCCTGAACAAGCGCATCGCCGACATGGTGGCCTACGCAAAGAAATCGGGCCACGTCGACTACATCGACACCACGACAAACGGTACGTTCCTCTCGCCCGATCGCGTCGGCCCCGTGCTCGAAGCGGGCATCGACAAGATCAACATCTCCGTCGATGGCATGAATGAGGAGACCTATCTCCGCTTCACGGGCTTCAAATTCGACTTCAAAAAATTTGTCGAAAACATCAAGTGGATCGACGCCAACAAAGGCAATTGCGAGATCGTCGTCAAGATTCCGGCCGAGCTCATCACCGAGGCGCAACGCCAGGAATTCTTCGACACCTTCGGCGATCACTGCGATCGTATCTTCGTTGAGAACTTCGCGCCGTGCTGGCCGGAATTCGATATGGAGACGCACACCGGCGTGAAGATCACCAAAGGCATCTACCAGCAGGACATCGGCGAAACCGATACCTGCCCTTACATCTTCTATGGTTATTCCGTGAATGCAGACGGACTGGTCAGCTCGTGCTTCCTCGATTGGGGCCGCAAGCTGGTGATCGGCGACGTGCGCAACCAATCCATGAAGTCGATCTGGAATTCGGACGCGATGAATGCGCTGCGGCTCCAGCATCTCGAGGGCCGGCGCAAGCAGAACCAGGTTTGCGGCAATTGCGGGCAGCTGAGCCACTGCCTACCGGATAATATTGACGCGCATCGCCCGATGTTGCTGGAGAAATTCAAGTCACGCGTCGCTATCGATCCGGGCCTCGAGCCGCCGGGCGGCACCAACCGCCGGTTTGCCGCGGTGGCAGCCGAATGAGAATCCTGCACGTCACTCCGCATCTCGGCGGCGGTGTCGGCAAGGCGCACGCAGCACTCAGCGCCGTCCTACCGGAAATTGTGCAACAGACGTTCGTTCTGCTCGAGACGCCGCGCGACCGCCGCCACATCGACATGATCAAGGCGGCGGGCGCACGGGTCCTGATCGCGGACAATCTCGCGCACGTTGCCGTCCTGGCGCGGGAAGCCGACATCGTCCAGTTCGAGTTCTGGAATCACCCGCGCATGTTCGAATGTCTGGCGCGAGCCGAGCTCCCGGCCATGCGCAGTGTTTTCTGGTCGCATGTTTCGGGGATTGCCAGGCCGCTGATCCAACCTGCGCTGATGGCGGAAGCTACCCGTTTCGTCTTCACGACCGAAGCGTCGCTCGCGTCGGCGTCGGTCGCCGCCTTGCGTCGCAAGACGCACAAGAAAGTCTCGGCGATCAACAGCGGCTTCGGTTTTCCCGATGCCGCGCCGCGGATCGCGCGCGGCCGGGTGCCGGGGATTGCGTATCTCGGCACGGTCGATTTTGTGAAGATGCATCCCGGGTTTTTCGATGCGATCGATGCGTTGGACGACGACAGCGTACGCGTTGCCGTGTGGGGGGAGGTCGATCCGCAGGGTGCCGTGGTCGCGCGCGCCAAGGCCATGCGGCATCCGAACCGGGTTGAATTCATGGGGCCGACATCAAATCCGGCGGCGGCATTGGCCAATGCCGACATCTTTTTCTATCCGCTGCAGCGCGAGCACTATGGCACGGCGGAAAATGCGCTGGTCGAGGCAATGTCCCTCGGCCTCGCGCCACTTGTGCTCGACAATCCGGCGGAGAAGGCCATCGTCCAAGATGGTCAGACCGGATTCATTGCTTCGTCGATCGAGGAAATCGGCTCGCTGCTGGAAATGCTGCTCTTGTTGCCAGATGTCCGGGAAAAGATTTCGCGTAATGCGATCCACGCCATGGCGGAGACTCGAACACCTGCGATGTCGGCACAGGATTTCATGATCCTTTGGCTCGGCATGCTTGCCGAGCCGGCCCGTGTCTGTGATTTCGCGAGCGCGATCGGATCAACGCCGGCCGAATGGTTCCTGTCGACGCAACGTCTTGCCGGCAGGGCTTGGGCACCTGAGATCTCGGATGCGGCTGCCCGCCCGGCAAAGGGCACACTCGCTCATTTCGAGAGCGTCTTCGCTGTCGACGACTCTTTTGCTCGTCTGAAAAAAGCACACGCCTGAACGAAAAGGGCCCGACCGCATGGTCCGGCCCTGTCTTGTCGTGCGACTTTGTCAGTAGCAGACGCGCCGGCGGACGACGATCCGCTCGCCCCAACGATTGATGTGGGAGCGCACGACGACTCTGCAGCCGGCGTAATGGTTCCACCAGCCGCGGTGACGGCCGTGGTTCCAGTGATGATAATGACGTGCACTCAGCGTCAGCGCCGTTCCGGCCTCCTTGGCGCTGGCGACGCCAGGCACTCCGGCAGCTCCGGCAATCGCCAGACCTGCGACGGCAGCAGCCAAAACGATTCGTTTCATGGCGTTCCTCCTCTCGTCACCCTGCGAGAGGAAACGACGATCGGCTCACCGCGGTTCCGCAAATTGCGAAAACGCGCAGCGAAAGACAACTGAATGCTTGTTCAGGATTGCGGCGTTGCCACGTCAGGTGACCGCGAGAACTTCCATGCACTTGTGAAAGAAATAGATCCCGAGCGCGAGGCCGCCAATCGACGACCAGCCTGAGATCGTATTGCCGGCCCACTGCATGAGCGCGCCGCAGACAATGGCCGTTCCGAACGGCAGCATTACAAGCAGGATGATGAGCAGGACGTACATCTCAGTGGCTCATTTCACGATGGCCGCGATGACGCAGACGGTACCAAGAATAAAAGACGTTAGGTAGCCGCAATAATAGAGCTGGAGGGGATGGCCGCAAGTCAACTTGCTGTAGAAAAATATCAGCAGGCGGCGCGTTGCTGCGATAGGAAAATACTCCTTGACAGCGTAACGCTGCTCGGGTAGTGATTGGGCACGCTCCACATTTGCGCCCTTAGCGTTCAGCGGGCGGAACATCGCCGCCTGCTTCGGCGTTGTTCCCCCGAACGACGGCACCGTTGCCGTTCATGGAGCGACTATGCCGCGAGTGGAAGACAACCGCATTGTTGAAAGCACGACCGAAGCGCGGGCTGCCGTCACCGGGCATAATGTGCGCTACGTGCTCGTGATCAGTACGCTCGCGGTAATTGTGCTTTTCGCGGTCGTTTATTTCCTCACCCGCGGCTGAGCGCCAACACTATTGTGCAGATGAAGCGCCGGATTGTCCGGCGCTTTTTTTGCCCTGTGACAGAATCAATGTGGTCCCACATCAGAAAAATGCTCGCGCCGCCCGAGGCGAAGTCCTCGCCCGTGGCGCGGCTCATCGCACTCGAGCACGGTGGACGCCCGCGCTGGACTCCGCGCGGCTACGCGCCGCTTGCGCGGGAAGGCTATGCCCGCAATGCCATCGTCTACCGGGCGGTGCGGATGATCGCCGAAAGCATCGGATCGCTATGCTTCGTTCTTTACGACGGTGCCACCGAGCGCGATTCCCATCCGCTCCTCGATCTTGTCCGCCGCCCCAATCCGCGCCAGGACGGCGCCTCTTTTCTCGAAGCCGTCGCCTCGCATCTTCTGCTTGCCGGCAACGCCTATATCGAATCGGTCACCTTGGGCAGGGAGGGCGGTGCCGAAGGTTTTCAGGTCCGCGAGCTCTATGCGCTGCGGCCCGATCGCATGAAGCTTGTGGCGGGTGCTGATGGTTGGCCACAGGCCTACGACTATACGGTCGGTGGCCGCACGGTGCGTTTCGACCAAAGTGCGGCGCTGCCGCCGATCCTGCATCTGACGCTCTTCAACCCGGTCGACGATCACTACGGGATGAGCCCGATAGAGGCGGCTGCCGTCGCGATCGATACGCATAACGCCGCGGCCGGCTGGAACAAGGCGCTGCTCGACAACGCAGCACGTCCATCCGGCGCACTGGTCTATGCCGGCGCCGATGGCGCCGTGCTCACCGGCGCCCAACATGAGCGGATCAAGCAGGCATTTTCCGAGCAATATCAAGGCGCCGCCAATGCCGGACGGCCGCTGGTGCTTGAAGGGGGCCTCGACTGGAAGCCGATGTCGCTAACGCCGCGCGACATGGATTTTCTGGAGGCCAAGCATGCGGCCGCGCGCGAGATCGCGCTGGCCTTTGGCGTGCCGCCGATGCTGCTCGCCATTCCTGGCGACAACACCTATGCGAACTACCAGGAAGCCCACCGCGCCTTCTGGCGCCAGAGCGTGCTTCCGCTCGCAGCACGAATTGCCTGCGCGCTGACCAACTGGCTTGCGCCGGCTTTCGGCGACGGCCTGGTTCTCGCGGCCGATACCGATCGCGTGGAGGCGCTCTCTTCCGATCGTGCCGCGCTCTGGGAGCGCGTAAGCAATGCGACATTTCTGACCGTCAACGAAAAGCGCCTTGCGACTGGTTACGGCGTCGTGGACGGCGGGGACGTATTCGCTCGTTAGAACTGTTGAGTTGCGGCGAGGCCGGCGAACCATTGACGCTGGCCGGTGGCGCCCGCCGCGGTGGCGGCGGGCGTCCCTTTTCGCCGACCTGCGTTCGTTGCATCTCGCGCGCTTGGGGGCGCCGATCCATGACCGATTTTGTGGAAATTTTCATCGAGCGCGGTGATCTCGCGCACCTCGCTTTGCTGCTATGGGCGGCGTCGGCGAGCGGTCTCGCCTGGTTCGCGCTACGCGAACTTGCCGCGGCCAGCCGCCGTTTCGACGACTTTGTACGCGAGCTCGCGCGCTTCAACGAGCGCTGCGAGCACGAAAGACTGGGTCAGCGCCGCCGGCGCCGAAAAGAAGGAGCCCCGGTTGCCCGGAGCCCCTTTGCGGTCCTCCCGCGGCCTGATCTCTAGTCGAATTTGAATTCGGCCATGCTCTTGAGCGACTCCTTGGTGGCGCCGCTCAGGACCGCGTGGTCAGGATACCATTTGCTCTTGGTCGAGGACGTGCTGGTCGTAGTGCTCGGACTTGTCGCCGGGCGCGCCGCCGAACCCGTCGTCGTGCTGGTCGTGGACGTTGTCCGGACCGGCTCGTTGACAAATTTCAACTTCTCCATCTGGACCAGGATGTCGTGCTTGCCCATGCCGAGGAAGCCGCCAACACCGATCACGACGCCATCGACCTTCCCGGATTTGTCGAGCAGAACCTCACTGATGTCGCCGAGCTTCTCGTTCTGGTCGTTATAGACGTTAAGCCCGATCAGCTTCGAAGCACGCCACATGTCGCCGTGCGCCGCAGGCGTCACGGTTGCTGACGTGGACGGCTTAGGCGACGGGGCCGTCGCTGCCGGCGGGTTAGTTTGGGCAAACGCGGGAACCAGCATCGTCGATGCGAGCAGACCGCCCAAAATAATTTTTCGCATAGTGCCACCTCTGAATTTGTGAATCTAAGTGACGAAACGCCGGCATGATCAAATTTGTTCCTGTACTCGCTGGTTCCTTCCGCGAGAATCGCTTTGTGCAACGCACGTGCCTGCCGCCGCTCGATGCGGCGCAGCATGAGACGCGCGTGGAACTCTGCACCCGGGAATTTTTCGCATAATTTGAAGGACGAAATCCCAATGGATACGCCAGGCACGGCGACGCCGCGCGACGCCGACGAGCCACGCGACCATCTCGACGTGTTCCGAGAGTTTATCGATCACCTCGAACGCAACGCGCGCAGGGCCAAGGCGGCTGCGCAAGACAAACGCGGGCGGGCCAGCTCCCGCTAGCAGGAAGCCTCCCCACCGTCATGGCCGGAGCTGCTCCGGCCATCCGTGAAGAGCTTGATCAGACTCGCTCCACGGGCCCGCGGACCGGTTCCGCGGGTGACGGCCCGATTTTATTTCACGGCCCGGACCCTCAATGCTCTCTTTACATTCCGAAGCGACGGTCGCGTCCGTTTTCGCGCCGCGCACGACTATCGATGCCGACGGCACCGTAGAGGGCTATGCCAGCCTGTTCGGCGAGATCGACCCGGCGCGCGACATGGTCATGCGCGGTGCTTTCGCAGATACGCTGGCCTCGCGTGGAATCCGTCGAATCCCGATGCTGTTCCAGCACAACCCGTCCGAGCCGGTCGGCATCTGGCTGGAACTGCGCGAAGATTTCCGCGGCCTGTTCGCGCGCGGGCGGCTCATTCCTGAAGTGGCGCGTGGGCGCGAACTCATCTCGCTGCTGCGGGAAGGGGCGATCGATGGCCTTTCTATCGGCTTCCGCGTATCCAAAGCGCGCATCGATCCGAAGACGCGCATCCGGCGCCTGCATGCGGTCGACCTCTGGGAAATTTCTATCGTTACTTTCCCGCTGCTCGCGGGAGCACGCGTGCGCGCGGTGAAGCATGCGACCTTAAAGGCGAAGCTGGGATGCGCCCGCACGCGTGCCGAGCGGGAGTGGGTGAAGACAACCGCCGCTCCGCGCCGATCGTGAATTGAGAGGGCGCCTGTCTCCGGCTCTGCTAGACTGGCGCCGCCTGCGTCGCCAGTCATGCATTTGCATATAAGGGGGCAGCCGCCAGATGGGGCCAACACTCGGTATACGCGCGAAGAGATCTGCAGCGGGCGGCGCAATTGTTCTGGTGCTGTGCGCATTGCCGCACGCGCCGGCGAGTGCGGCAAAGCCGCCTTATGCCGGGTGCGTCGTTGTGACCAAACAGGAATATGACAGCGCGAAGAAGCAGCACATGCTGCGCACCCGGTACACGGAATATGTGCGCACAGGCTTGCCCGGTCGACGCCAGTATTGGTATTGCCGATGAAGGTGCGCGGGCCTCATTGCACTCGCGCTTCTATGGAACGAGCTGCTCGGCGAGTTCTATCACACGTGCTAGTGTCGATCGTCCACGTCCAGCGTGTTGTGATCAGCCAAGAGATGAGCATTGATTGCGATAACGCGCCGCGCCTCGCTACGGCGTGATTCCTTCAGCGCCTCCATGAAGCGTAAAAGAAATGACTTGCGCGATTCGTTCCGTGCCATGCCAAACGTGGCTACGGGGTCGCGAGAACCCGCGTTCACGGCATTCATGAAGAGCATCCTTTGTGAAGGAATGATCGCGATATGGGTTATTCTGCGCGCCAGAATGCTTTGCATTCCCAGTGCTACCATCACGATCGTTCGCGGCCCCCGCCGGTGCGAATCTGGTAGCGCCCGCCCGCAGTGACCGCGTCATCCGAACGGACGAGGCAAGTGGAAAAAGATGACGGAAAAATTGTCCGAAGCGCGCCGGCCGCCTTACGGTCACGGAGGCACTATAACCGCTGCCACAAAGAACAGCAGCACGCCACCTGTCGTGCCGCATACCGCCCAGAAATTGCCCTGCAGGTATTTCGCGCGCAGGGTCGTTGCGTCCCGGATGATGGTCTCGATCGGCGTTCTGTCCTTTTCGGAGCGCCGATTACTGCCAGTTGTGTCGTGCATGGCTGCCGCTCCCTGTTATCGAGGCAACCCCGAATGCGGCGAAGCTAGGCCCGCGGGCAGGCGCGCCAAAGTGAGCTAGCTCACATAGCGGAAAACTTAATCGCGGATATTGGGCGAGAGGGTGCGGTGGACTGGACTAATCCGGCACGGACGGGGCGGGAGCCCGGCCGCTAGCCGAGCAGGCCTTCGCACAACACGGCCACGCCGACGATGAACAGCGTCAGGATCACGATCGTGACCATGGAGCCAACGCCGGGATTTTGGACCAGTGGGTGTTCTTCCCCGTTGCGTGGCAGCAGATACCAGAATCCTGCGCTGGTGCCGGCAACCAGGGTGGCGCCGATGATGGTCAGCATGTCGAAAGCCTCGCCCGAAATGAAAACGGGCTTTCTTATGCGCCACCGGCGTGCTCTGCCGGCGCAAATTTTGCAGGGCAGGGCGTAAATTCCGGCTAAAGAAAAGGCGGCCGTGGCGGCCGCCTTTTCCTGTTCGCTTTGGCGTTCGCGATCAGCCGCAGACCTTCTTGCGGACCGTCACGCGGTCGCCGTGGCCGTTGATGCGATGCGTGACCACCGTCCGGCAGTGGTTTGCGCGGGCATAGTCGCCGCGCCAGTGATGATGCCGGTAGTGATTGTGACTCTCACCGGCACGAATCGTGACACCAACATCTTGCGCCTTGGCGGTTCCCGCGGTGTTGATAGCGGCGAGACTCAGCACGGCGGCGGCGATTGCAACGTATTTCATGCGTATCCTCCCAATGCCTCATGTGGAAGACAGAACGATTGCGCGCGCTTTCGGTTCCACGATCTGATTTTACAAAAGTGCACACGCAACGCAGAGCGGTCGAATGCGTTAGTTTGCGGGCCGTGGAATCTCCCCTCCGTCGCAGAAGGGCGCGGTCTAAGGGCCGGGTCGGTCCCCTGACCCGGCCCTTCTTCTTTCTGATGCGCGATGTTATGGCCGCCGGCGCGAGGAAGCCGCCTTTCCCGGCCGCGCTTTCGCCCGGCGGCGCTTCCGTCTTGACTGGATCGCCCGGCCGGGACGCAGTTTGGAGAAAGGCTTACCGGCCTCCGAGATCAGCAGCCATCCAACCCCGGCCGCGATGAGCGCGAAAGCGAGCGGATTGCCGCGAGCGTGTTTTGACAGAAATTGCGTCACATCCTGGCGTGCTTTGTCGTAATCGATCGTCAGCAAGTCGCCAATGACCGCCGAAGGGGAAATATGACCACTGAGTTCAGTGAGGCGTTCGCTCAGCCGCTCGCGCGCCTGATCGGCTCTGTGTTGGAGCTCGCTCGATGGGGTCATTGTCACTCCAATCCGGTAAGGGTTTTTGCGTCTTTCTGGATCTGCGCAATCGTTTTTGTCGGAGTCAGGCGGTGCGTAAGATTATTGAACCCCGACCAAACCAGACTGCAGCCGAGCACGAGTGTGACCGCAGCCACGATAAAGATGGCGGTCAGCCACGAGACGCCGACCGCAACGAGTGCACCAATCGCCGCCTGTAACAGAAGGACCAGCGTCGCCACTAACAGAACGGCCCCGCCGCCAATAAGGCTTGCGGACCATGCGGCGAGCGCAAGCTTTTCGGAAAGCTCGGCGCGGAGCAGCTCCAGTTCCGCTTGAATCAGGTCGATCAGATCCTGCCAGGCGCCACTTGCGACATCGAGTATTCCCTTCCGCGACCGCGCGCGTCGTGGATGGTTAAGGTCGTCGGATGCTGACGTCATTGCGTCTTGTCCCGGATGTCGGCAAACGCGCGCGGCAAGGGAGTTATCGCGACTGGCGCTTCGCTCCGCGTTTCGGCGCGGCCCTTTTTCGCGACGTTTTCCTGCGAGGAGCAGCCCGCCTTGCGGAGCGTTTGCGCCCGCCGGATGCACGGCGTCCGCCGATCGAGCGTTTCGCAGCGCGCCCCAGCGTTTTTTTGACGCCAGGGGTTGATTGCGCGACTCCCGAACGGCCCGCTTCGAGTGCATCCGCTGTTGATTCGAGCACGACCCCGGCAGCTGCCTGAGCAGCCGCGCCAGCCGCGTCAGCGGCCACTGTTCTGATTTTCTCTGCGCTGCGTTGCGCGGCTTTTACGATCGCTTTGCGCGCTTTCGCTGCCACGGTTTTGACCATTGAATTCGCCCTCCGCTACATTGTCGGCAGGTCAATGCCGGATGGCCGGGCAAGTTCCACGGTATTCCATCAGGCCTGTGTGATCGGAGAGCCTATCGCCGCTCAGTGGATGCTCATGAGCGCAGCGATCGGATTTTGCGCGATTTGCTTCCAGCGTGGAACGCGGCGAGCCTCAGTGTCGGTCGCGGGCTGTTGCTGCTGGAGCGAGGCCGTCCGGCGGGTGGGCTTCGGCTCGGCGGCGGCACGCGCCGATGCCGGCCTGTAGGCAGCCGCGAAATTTGATCCGGTGATTATGTAGGGAGAGCGCTCCGGCTCGGGCTTGAACGGCTTGGCAATGCCCACGATCTGCGATGTCGGAACCGGCGAGCCGAGCGGCTCGATTCGATTGCTGATGTAGATCAGGCCCAGCGTAAGCGTGGAACCCATCACGACGAAATATGAGAACAATGGCATTCGCATCTGCACACAAACGCCGCTCACATGCATTGTGTTCCAGCCTGACGACTGCCGCCGGCTGCGCCTAGAGCCACAGGAAGAGGAATACGACCACCACGATCGCCGTGCCGATCGAGATTACCTTCCAGGTGACGATGTTGCTTTGCTCGGGTTGCTCCGTTGCGGAAAGTTCGGGCATTGACGCCTCCCGTACATTTGCCTGCATACGGGAAAAGTAGCGGCGAGGCGGCTCGCGCCTGTGTGAGGGAGGTCACGTGGTGCGTGAAGTTCTTCAACGGCTGCATGAGCACGCTTCCCGGCATTGAAAAGCGTGGTGCGGCAGAAGCTCGCGGGCAGGTCTTCGCACTTTCCTTCGGTTAACCCGAAAGACGAAAAAGCCGGAACGGAGGTAGAACGTGGTCGCCGCGCACCGTGCAGGACGGGCCCAGAGCGGATACATTCAATATCTCGGCCGTTAGTAGGATGCGTCTCAGGAGTTTGTCATGGCCCCGCGTGCTTATTGGAAGGGTTTTCTTCGTCTGTCGCTGGTCTCGTGCCCGATCCAGCTTTTCCCCGCGACCAGTGAGCGCGAGAAAGTCAGCCTCAACCAGATCAACGCCGAGACTGGCAACCGCATCCGCTACCGCAAGGTCGACGAGCACTCCGGCGAGGAAGTCGAGCAGCAGAATATCGTCAAGGCCTACCAGGTCGAGAAAGGCCAGTACATCGAGATCAGCGACGAGGAGCTCGAGGCGGTCGCTCTGGAAAGCAAGAAGACGATCGAGATCGACGAATTCGTGCCGCGGTCGGAGATCGACGAACTCTACTTCATGCGTCCTTATTACATTGTGCCGGACGGCGACGTGGGGCAGGAGGCCTTCGCCGTCATCCGTGAGAGCATCGCGAAGATGGACAAGGTCGCGATCGGCCGCGTCGTGCTGACTACGCGCGAGCATGTGATCGCGATGGAGCCGCGTGGCAAAGGCCTTATGGGCACACTGCTGCGCTACCCCTATGAGGTGCGCGACGAAAAGGAATATTTCGACGATATTCCGAACATCAAGGTCAAGAAGGACATGCTGGATCTCGCCCAGCACATCGTTGAGACAAAATCAGGTCACTTTGAGCCGGAGTCATTTGAGGACCATTACGAAACGGCGCTACGCGAGCTGATCGAGAAGAAATCGAAAGGCATCAAGATCGAGGCACCGAAGCGCGGCGAGCCCGCCAAGGTCATCAATCTCATGGATGCATTGCGCAAGAGCATTCGTACCGAGCAGGTCTCCAGCAAAAAGCCGGCGAAGGCGAAGCGTGGCAAGAAGCGCATCGAGGGCCAGCGCGAGATGCTGTTTTCGATTTCCGGCAAGAAGCCGGCAAAAGAGGCGGCAAGGAAAACCGCGCGTGCGAGTGGGCGCCGCAAGGCAGGATAGCTTACTGTCGTCCTAATCCGGCTTGGCGCACCCCTTCCATTCCGCCGATCGGACTGGCTACGATGGACACAGCGTGATCTGTGGCCGGTGGGGGGACGATGAGGCGGCGCGACTATCAGACGCCTGCATTAGTGGACCCGATAGGCGACGTACGCCGCCTGCGGCAGAAGCATCGCGATCGGTTGCTGACGCTGCTGACGATATTGCTCGTTCTGACGATATTTGTATTCGCGCCGCTTCAGGCGGTGGACGTTTTTATTTTTCAGGGCTTTGCGATTGCCGTCCTGCTGGCGATCATCGGGGGCATGGTCATTATCTCCGACAATCCAGTGGCATTGGTCGTGATGTCGATCTGTCTTGCTGCGAATGTCGTCGTTTTCCTGGTGCGCCTTCTTTACCCCCCATGGCCCTATAACCTCTACCTGTTGGCTGCGGCCTGGCTCGTCATCGCGACCACCCTCGGAATCGTTGTCGCTCAGGCTGTATTCAGGCGCGGCCGTATTACCTACCACCGGATTGTCGGCGCGATCCTGCTGTATCTGCTGATCGCCGTTGTGTTTGGATCGTTGTTTACGCTTGTCGGGTTGTCGGTTCCGGATGCATTCAAAGGCATAACGTTCGAAGACAATCCAGCGTTTGCCAACTCGGTCTTTTATTTGAGCTTCGTCACGCTGACATCGACGGGATATGGCGACATCGTTCCCCTGCACCCGATTGCGCGGAGCCTGTGCAATCTTGAAAGCGTCATTGGGCAGCTTTATCCGGCGACGCTGCTGGCGAGACTTGTGACGCTCGAACTCAGGCAGCGCAGCCCGTAGGAGGTGCGCGACGTGAATGGGAGGGCTAAATGTCCAGTTCTTATGTAGCGGTGTCGGCGCTGATCTTTGCTATCGTGGCGTCGGTGCATCTCGCGAGGTTAGTCAAAGGTTGGCCGGTGCAGGTCGGGTCTTTTGCCGCGCCGATGTCGGTATCATGGATTGGTCTGTTAGTTTCGGCGCTGCTCGCAATCTGGGGACTTATGCAACTTAGCCATTAGGAGCTAGCAGCGCTTGACGGACGCGCGCGATCACGCCGCCCCATGTACGTGACTGATCCTGGCGGAAAAGGCGGGCCGTCGGGTACCAGGGACTGTCGTCACGGCCGAGCAGCCACCGCCAGTCGGGGAAATAAGTCAGCAGGATCCACACCGGCTTTCCCAGTGCGCCCGCAAGATGCGCCACGCTGGTATCGACCGAGATGACCAGATTCAATTGCGATATCAGCGCTGCAGTATCGGAAAAATTCTCGAGCGCGTCACCGGAGTCAAGTATATCGGCACGCGCCTTGAGAAAGGCGGCATCCTCTGCGCGAACGTCCTTCTGCAAGCTCACAATCGTCGCTTCCGCAGCCAAGGCGTCCAGCAATGGCAGGAATTCGTGCAGGCCGATCGATCTTTCCCGGTCTCTTTCGTGCCCGGGGTTACCCGACCACACCAGGCCGATCCGGGGGCGAGGTTTTCCCTCCAGCCGCGATTGCCACGCCGTGACGTGCTGCGCCGGCGCGGACAAATATCCAGTGGTCGAAGGAATTGTCTCGAGCCGCGTTCCGAACGCGAGTGGAAGACCGACCAGCGGACAATGCAGATCGAAAGCGGGAAGGGGATCGCCTTTCGGCACTATTTGCCCTCCGCTGCCAAGCGACGTCATCAGCGTCTGCAGTGTCTTCTGGACTTCGAAAATAATGCGCGCACCACGCGCGGCGACCAGCGGCACATAACGGCAGAACTGGATCGTATCGCCCAAGCCCTGCTCGCTATGGATCAGGATGGTCTTGCCGGCGATCGGATCCCGGCCGTTCCAGGCGGGCTGGGAAAAATTCCGCTTCGTCGGGATGACCGATTTCTTCAGCCAGCGCCACTCGTAGTGCGACCAGCCACGCTCGAAGTCGCCGGTCAGTAGCCGCAGCGCGGCCGCGTTGCAATGGGCCATGACGTGCTTGGGTCGCAGGGCCAGGGCGCGGTCATAGCTTGCCAGCGCTTCGTCATATCGCTCCAGCTCCCGCAAGACCTGGCCGCGGTTGTTGTGCGTGTCGGCATGATTTGGCTGCAGCGCGATGGCGCGGTCGTAGCTCGCGAGCGCTTCCTCGTAGCGCTGCAGAGGTTTCAGCGCGTTGCCGCGATTGTACAGCGCGTCGGGATAATCCGCGCGCAGGGCGAGGGCACGATCGAGGCTCGCCAGCGCTTCGTCATAGCGTCGCAACTGTGTCAACGCGCTGGCCAGATTACAATGCGCGTCGGCAAAATCGGGCCTGATGGTGAGCGCCTTGCGGTAGCTTTCGATGGCATCCTCATGGCGCCCGAGTGCCGCAAGCATGGCGCCGCGATTGCTGTGCGCCTCGAAAAAATCCGGCTGCAACTGGATCGCGAGATCGAAACTTTCGAGAGCCTTTTGGTGCTGCTTCAGCGCGTTGAACGCGAGGCCGAGATCGAAGAACTCTCGCGGCGTCGGTGCGCGTGAGGCCGTGGCGGCCCCGATCGGCGGCTCATTGCGCGTTGCGGGCGAGGAAGGCATGCGGGAGGAACCTTCCCGCATCAATTAGATGATCGCTTCTGATTCGGCCAGAACGGTGCGCTAGTGCTCCAAAAGGCGACCCGGGAACGATTAAGTGCGTTCTCCGATGTAGTGGTGGGCGGCGCCAAGCAGTTGCACCGCTATGCCCGCGCGCTACGATCCTCGATAAGATCAATGGAGTTTGAAAAGGGGAGACAAATTATGAAACGCTATTTTGCGCTCGCGCTGGCCGCAGCGGCCGGCGGTTTTGCGGCCACGGCGGTGAGCGGCCTGTACGCTGCGACCGTGAAGCCGATCTTCGTTGTCATGGAAATTGACGAGGTAACCGACGCTGACGGATTCAAGAGCAGCTTCCAAAGAAGGGACGTGCGTACCGCGGTGGAAGCCATGGTGGAGGATGGGCGTTACATCGTGCGCACCGAGAACGCGATTGCTCTCGACGGGACCCCGCCGAAGTCTTTCGTCATCATCTCGTTCCAGAACATGAAGAAGGCAAAATCCTACAACGACAGCATGAAAGAATTAACGGCTGCCCGGCTCAAGACGACGAAGTCGCGCTCGTTCATAGTTGAAGGCCTTTAGAAATCGGGGCCGTTTCGGCCCATCGCAAGTCCTCGTTGCGACTGATCTTTACGATTGCCCTTTCAATTGGCTGACTTCCGGCGATACGATGCTTTCCCCGGGGGGTGAGCGACGGAGGGATAGCCAATGTCAGCCTGGCCAAAACGCATCAGCCGCTACTGCTTCATGGCGCTCGCGGCGCCATTGGTCCTCTCGTTGCCAGTGCACGCGCAGGGTCAACAGCAACCTCCACCGCAGGCGCAACCACAGCCGGAGCAGCAACCTCTGAGCCAGCAGCAGCTCCAGCAGCTGGTCGCACCGATTGCGCTTTACCCGGATGCGCTGCTGGCGCAAGTCCTGGCCGCATCGACCTATCCGCTCGAAGTGACATTGGCGGCGCGTTGGGCGGAGAGAAATCCGAACGTCAAGGGTCCGGACCTTGAAGCGGCGATGCAAAAGGAGCCGTGGGACCCGAGCGTCAAGGGTTTGACATCGGTGCCGCAAGTGCTCGCGATGATGAACGAGAAGCTGGACTGGACAGCCCAGCTCGGCGAAGCCTTCCTGGCCCAGCCCAACGATGTGCAGACGGCGATCCAGGCGCTGCGCAAGCAGGCGGACTCGACCGGCAACCTGAAGTCGGGCAAGGAGCAGAAGGTCAGACGGGTCCCCGCGCCGCAAGGCACGGGGTACGCAGGCCCGCCCGAATACTATGTCATCGAGCCGCTGGAGCCGGATTACGTTTATGTGCCGGTCTACGATCCGGTCGTCATTTACGGGCCTGGCTACTGGCCGCCGGCCTATGCGCCGTTTTTCTGGCGCCCGAGCTGGTGGGTGGCTGGCCCCGTGATCGCGTTCGGCGCGGCCGCCTTCGTCGGGCCTGCGCTATGGTACCGCTACAACTGGGGACATCCCGGCTTCGCCGCGATCCAGACCAATCCCGCCCTCTACAGCAAATTTAACAGGGTCGCTGTCGCTCCCGGCGCCGCGCAGGCCTGGAAGTTCAACGCAGTGCATCGCAATACGCAGTTCAAGAATACGAATCTTCAGAAGCAGTTCGGCAATGTCGGCACGAGAAACCTTCAGGGCGTCCAGACCTTGCGCGGGCCGCAAACCGGCACGCAGCTCGGCAAAGGTGCGCAGGGCATTCAGGGCGTGCAGGGAGTCCAGGGCGGCAAAAACGTCCAGGGAATCAAGACGGGCAAGACCGTCAACATCCAGAACAACAAGACGATTCAAACGAGCAAGACGATCCAGACCAACAGGACCATTCAGACCAACAAGAACATTCAGGGCAACCGCGTGCAGGGCGTGAAGACGAGCAATCGTGTCCAGGCGGTCGGCGCGGGCAACAAAGGTGGCAACAAAAGTGCCGGCAAGCTCAAGAAGCATCCCTGACCGCTCGGTTCGGTCACTGGCCCTTCAAGGGCCCGGCCCGAACCGGTAAGATACTTGCCGCGGGCATCGAGGGGCGCGATGAGGCGGCGCGAATTCATTTTGTTGGTCGGCGGCGCTGCATTGGCGGGCCCGGGCATCGTTCACGGCCAAATCACCGGAAAGCAATCGGCAAGGGTGGGCGTTCTCTGGCACGCCGGCAGTGCCGAAGAGGAAGGCACCAACTTCAAGGCGCTTGTGAAGGGCTTTGCCGATCTTGGTTCTGCGGAAGGTCGATCCATCACCCTGGAGCATCGCTTTCCGAGCGAGCGCGCCGATCGCTTTCGCAGCATGGCCTCCGAGCTCGTGGAATCCAAAGTCGATGTGCTGGTGGCCATTGGCGCCAACAGCGCGCCTTATGCGAAGGCTGCGACGTCAACGGTCCCGGTTGTCTTCGCCCTCGTGCCCGATCCACTGGGTGCCAATCTGGTCAAGAGCCTGGCCAGGCCGGAGGCGAATATCACCGGGTTTTCAAATTCCGCGAGCGATCTCATTGGGAAGCGACTGGGTTTGCTTAAGGAGGTCATCCCGGGGCTTTCCAAAGTTGCTTTGCTGGTCAACACGAATTCCCCGCTCGCATCCGGCTACGAAACGGCCGTCAATAACGCGGCCAGCGGCTTGGGTCTGACTGGCGCGGCATTCAAGTGGAAATCTCCCGACGAATTGAAGCCGACGTTTGCCGCGATGAAGGCTGCTGGAATTCAAGCCGTCATGTTCAATCCCGACGGCTGGGCCTTCACCTATCGCGATCTGATTTCGAAGCTGGCGTTGGAAAGCCGGCTACCGCTCTCTGCCTATTCCAGGCAGACTCTGGCTGCCGGCGCGCTCATGTCGTATGGTGTCGATCACGACGCGATCTTGTATCGGGTCGCTATATACGTGAGCAAAATCTTGAAGGGCGTGAAGGTCGAAGAGCTGCCAATCGAGCAGCCGACCAAGTTTGAATTTCTGATCAATCTCAAAACCGCGAAGGCGCTTGAACTGGCAATTCCGCCATCAATGTTGTTGCGCGCCGATGAAGTGGTCGAATGATTCCCTTATACCGATTCGAAGATGACGCCGATCTTGTTGTCGGTTCGCCATTGTGAGCGGCAACGGCGGGCAATGCCATCGACCACCAGATCGAAATGTTGCGGCAGTCCGAAGGTAGTGGATACCTGCAATGCCGCACCGGCCTTCGTGAAGTTGCGCACCGTACATTCGAGCTTTGGTGCTTTCTCGCCCAGGACGATAAGGCCGCCCTTGAGAGTTCGGCCGCGGAAGGACACGCGTCTTTCGGTCATCGCGGGCCCACGCCTCGCGCAAAATGATCGGCGGGCGATTGCTGCTTCGCGAGCTCCGCATAACATTCGGCCAGGCGCTGCAATTCGGCCCTTTGCGCGGGCGCGCGTTCACTGACGGCGCGCAACGACAGCCCTTCGGCGAGCGCCCGGAAATGATCAGCGAGGGTGTATTGGTCAACCTTTCTCATGTCGGGCGAATTAACAGACGGAAATTTGCACTCCGCTAACCGCGTATCGCGTTTTCGGGGTGCCGAAGTAAGCAGATTTTAATGTCAGAAACCGCGCGCCTTGCTGCGTCGCGGGCCTTAACAGGTGACGGCTGTGATTTGAATTAACCGTTTAAGCCCGCCGAAGGAAGAGTCGCGTATCAGTTGGCGACATGCGCAAGTTCATTGTCTGCCTTGTTTTGGGGCTGTCGTTTTTGCCGGGCGCCGTGCCTGCGCAGCCATCGCGGCCGCTCGCGTTCAATCCGGTCCGCAGCCTGACGACCTGGTACACAGATCGCACTCCAGTGGATATCGAGGTTGTCGGCGGGTTTGACTCGAAAAGCGTTCTCAGAATCCGCCTCGAGCGTGCCTTTGTTCAGTACCTGATAGCGCGCGAGACAACGATTGTCTCGTTCGGTCTCGATAAGGATACGGGCCTTCCTGCCTCGCTCTTCAGTGCTGTTTCTCCCCAAGGTGAGTTGGACCGCATCCCCGGCGTCCCGTCAGTTCCGGTTCCGGAACGCCTGACGCGATTGCTGAACATCAAGATTGCAAGCAATTCGTCGGCTTTGTCACTGCGACAGACGAGCGACCGGCTGCGGACATGTGCCGGCGAGCCTGAGGACAAGGATCTGCTTGCGTTCAACGTGGACAATAGCGGCCGGTGCCGCCGCTCATCCTTTCCGGGCGGGAGCCGCCATATCGCGAAATACGATGACGACCTTTTGCTACCGATCCAGTGTCATGAGCCTGGCTTTCGCGGCGCAGGCTGCAGAGTTCGCTTTCCATTCGAGGGGTTCAGCGTCGAGGTGGCCTTTCACCAGAACCATCTCTCGCACTGGAGAGAGATTGTGGACCACGCCGCCGCCTTCTTGAGGTCGAAGCAATACCGCGCTGGATGAAGAGTTAAGTTGCGCCCGCCCGCGCCCGCGTTACGATCCCGGTAACGGGATTTGCCGGGAGGTTCCAATGAGTTCGCTGAGCGGCAAGGACGGCCCGCGCATTCGGCACGACGCCGGAGCATCGCACCCTTATGAAACAATCGGGGTCGACAAGCTGACCCCGATCATCGGCGCGGAGATCGATGGCGTTGATCTCGCCAAGCCGCTGTCGAACCGGACGGTAGACGAGATCCACCGCGCGCTGGCCGAGAACATCGTCATCTTCTTCCGCGACCAGCACATCTCGCCGCAGCAGCATCTCGCCTTTGGCCGGCTGTTCGGCGAGCTGCACGTCCATCCAGCAGCCCCGCACGAGCCGGGCGAGCCGGCGCTGATGAAGATCTATGCCGACAAGAACAGCCCCCGTGCGAACGGGGAGGGCTGGCACACCGACGTGTCCTGCGATCTCGAGCCGCCGATGGGCAGCATTCTTTATATCAAGCAATGTCCTCCGCACGGTGGCGACACATTGTTCGCGAGCATGTACGCCGCCTACGACGCGCTGTCGGACCGCATGAAGACTTATCTCAATGGGCTGACAGCGGTTCACGATGGTGAACTGGTCTATCGCGGGCTTTACGCCAACACCGGCGTTGCCGACAAACCGAGCTACCCGCGCGCCGAGCACCCGGTCGTGCGCACGCATCCGGTGACGGGAAAAAAGGCGCTCTATGTCAATCGAGGCTTCACGTCCCATATCGTCGGCATTCCGCGTGACGAGAGCGACGCGATCCTGAGCTATCTCTATCAGCACGCGGAAAATCCGCTGTTCCAGTGCCGCTTCCGCTGGACCGAGAACGCGATCGCCTTCTGGGACAATCGCTGCGCGCAGCATCGGGCCATGTGGGATTACTGGCCACACACGCGTTCGGGCACGCGGGTCACCGTTAAAGGCGAGCGCCCGATCTGATGGGCTGCCAAGCAACTTTCTAGACAGTCACCTCCGGAATGGAACTGGAACCTGCGGCCCATGTTATCGGGCATGCGGGCGACGTTGTTCCACAATCCCACGGCCGGGCATAAAGCGACCAAGGATGACATCCTGGCCGCGATGAAGCTCGCCGACTTCGACGTCCGTTACGTCTCGGTCAAGGATGACAACTTTGAGCAGGCCTTCGAAAAGAAGGCCGACCTCTTCGTCATCGCCGGCGGCGACGGCACTATCACCGAAGTCCTTACCAGGCTACCCGACCGTGCGATGCCGGTGGCTTTGCTACCACTCGGCACCGCCAACAACATCGCGCGCTCGCTTGGCATCGCGGGCACGCCGCAGGAATTGGTCGAGACCTGGAAGATCGATAACACCCATCCGCTTGATATTGGAGTGGTGAAGGCATCATGGGGCACCTCCCGGTTTCTGGAAGGATTCGGGGTCGGCGTGTTCGCCGAATTTCTCAAGGCGGCGGACAAGAGTGAGAAGGCCAAAGGGGGCGATAAAGCCAAAGGCGCCGACAATCTTCGCAGGGGCCGCGCCTTGCTCGAAAAACAGATCAAGGGCGCAAAGCCCATCGAGCTTTCCATCAAGATCGACGGCAAGGCATTCAACGGCGAGTTTCTCGGCGTCGAGGTCATGAATGTGCCCTTCACCGGCCCCGGGCTGCCGCTGGCGACCAAGGCGCACGTCGCTGACGGATTGCTCGACGTCGTCTGTTTTGATGCTGCGCGCCGCCGTGATTTTGAAAAGTGGCTCGATGCGCCGCAGGATGAGCAGGCGCCGGTCACCACGCGGCAGGGAAAAATCATCGAGCTTGTCTGGGCCGATACCGCCAATCGTCTTGACGATGAGTCTTACGGCAATCGCGACAAGAAACAGGTGGCCGAGATTGCCTGCGAGAAGGACAAGCTCAACGTCCTCATTCCCGTGAAGCATCCGTCGCAAAAAGCCGTTGCGAAATGACCGAAGCCGCCGAAGACATCGACGTTTCGGAACTGGAGGAAATCGAGCGGATAGCGGTCGAACTCGCAACGCTGGCCGGCGCCGAAATCCAGGCTGCGCTCGGAAGCATGATAGCTGTGCGCTACAAAGGTGAGTCACCGGAGAAGACGCTGTGGCGCGATCCGGTGTCCGAAATCGATCAGCGCGTCGAAACCTTGATCCGCGGCCGGGTTGCCGAGCGATTCCCTGGACATGATGTCATCGGAGAGGAAATGGTCGAGCGCCCGGGGCGCGCACATGACTGTGTGTGGACCGTCGATCCAATCGACGGCACCACCAACTTCGTCAACGGCTTTCCGATGTTCGCCGCTTCGATCGGCGTATTGCGGCGTGGACGGCCGGTTGTCGGCGCTGTCTGGTGCTCGACCGGTCACGCGCTGCGGCCCGGCGTCTATCACGCCAGCGTGGGCAGCAAGCTTCGCTTTGAGGACAGCGATGTGACGCCGAAGCTCAATCCGGCCGTGCGGCGGCGCCTTGCGGGCGTGCCGGTAGTGATGGCGAACGACAAGAATTGGGAAACCCGCAAGACGGGCTCGGCGGCCATCGAATGCGCGCTGGTCGCAGCGGGCATGTTGCGGGTCGCCCGCTTCGACAGCCCGAACATTTGGGACGTCGCCGGCGGCATCGTCCTGGTCAAGGCCGCTGGCGGCACGGTCCGCCAGCAGCGCGGCGGACAATGGGAAACGATGCAAAGTTTTGTGCCGGAGCAGCCTTCGGTGGGCGGCGAGGCGGATCTTCGCTTCTGGCGCCACCCGGTGATCGTCGGCGCGCCGGAAGCGGTCGAGCGCATGTGCGCCGGCTGAGCAGCCCGCCCAGGCAAAAAAACGGCTTGAATCGTCGCGGCATCGCCTCAAGCGTTCCGCGTTAAGGTTTATTTCTCACGGTAAACACGACATCCGATTGAGCGGCGGTGCGTCGCGGCTAGGATTCGGCCCGAAACGGTTGATCCGCCATGCCGCGTATGATCGCAAGCACGCTCAACGTTTTTCGGGCGCGAGCCACCAAGCAAAGGCCTCCCTATGAGGAGGTCTGGCATCTGTGGTCAGTGCTCATTCCAAGGCGGTCGATCACAGGCCGCCTGGTGCGGGGCACGGTCCTGCGCCGCCGTGACGACGGCCGGTGGATCTACAGGAAATATACCGAAGGCGTCGACGGTGCCAATCGCTCGGCGCAGCTGCAGCAGCCTGCCTCCCGGAGGCACCCATGAGAGTCCCGAAAATCAAGGCCGCGACATTTGTCCCACTTGCCGGGATCGCCGTGCTTGTCGCGCTCTCCGCCGACGTCGGGAAAATGCATATTGGCTCTCCGGGCGCTGGTTGCGACGACGGGGACCGGTGTAAAGCCGTCGCCACGACTGTCCAGCCGCCGGTCGCCGCTCATCACGGCCGCAGGTCCGACGCCAACGGCAATGCGGCCGGTTTTGTCATATCGTCGAAGACGGGGGCACGCGCGCGCGTTGGTATCCGCTATGCCGCGCGGTTCCAGGCCTATATCGACGATCTGGAAAACAATCACGGCGCGCGCGTGCTGTTCATGGGTGGAATTCGGCCCGGCGGCTGTTCGCCGTCCAGCGAGCATCCGTGCGGAAAGGCGCTCGACGTCTGCCAGCTGCGGCGCGGCGTGGTCGATTCGCGCTGCAAGTTGCCCGGACGAGCCGCGCTCGCTCAGATCGCCGCTTCGCACGGTCTGTTCGAAGGCGGACGCTGGTGCAATTCCGATTATGGCCACGCACAGGTCAGTGTGACGCGGTCCTGCGGGGAGTCCCGCAGCCATATCGCGCGGAAAAATAACTCGGCTCCCGACGCATGGGCGCAAAACACGCCCGCGCTTACAACCTCTTATTGATGGAAGATCGGCCGAACAAACGCCTCCGCAGCTTGTTGGTCTGCGGAGGTGAGAAAAATGATATCTGCTGCCCGGAAGATGCTGGTGGATACCACGCTGTCCTTTATTGACGACGAAGCCTTGAGCCGCGGCGCTGCCATCGCCTTCTATGCAATTACGTCCCTTGCCCCGGTACTGCTTATTGTGATCGCGGTCGCGGGCCTGGTCTTTGGACAGGAGGCCGCTCAGAACGCCATCAGCGGGCAGTTCAGTGCGCTTATGGGCAAGCAGGCTGCCGACTTGCTGGAGTCTGTGATTGCAAGCGCGTCCGCAGAGTCATCCGGCGTGCTGGCGACGATAGTCGGAATGGTCACCTTGATCGCGACAGCATCCGGCGTATTCGGCGAGATGCAGGCCGCGCTGAACACAATCTGGAAAACGCGGTCGCGGGGGACAATCCTATCCCGTTTGGTGCGCGCCCGTATCGCAAGCCTTGGGTTGGTAGGAGCTCTTGGCTTTCTGTTGATTGTTTCGCTCGCCGTGAGTGCCGGCCTGACGGCTTTCGCCAACCACCTGGATACGCTGCCGGTCGGCGCGTTGTTTTTGTCCGTGCTCAATTTCGCGATCTCGTTGCTGCTCTTCGCCGTTTTATTCGGGGCGATATACAAAGTCCTGCCCGATCGTACGCTTCAATGGAAGGATGTGGTCGTTGGCGCGCTCATGACGTCTGTTCTCTTTAATCTCGGAAAGACAGTCATCGGTTGGTACCTCGGCAGCAGCGCAGTCGCTTCCAGCTACGGCGCGGCCGGTGGTCTTATCGTACTTTTGCTGTGGGTCTACTACTCGGCCCAGATTTTCCTGTTCGGAGCCGAGTTCACGAAAATCTATGCAAATGCGCACGGAAGCAAGCGAAAGAGACCTGTTGCCGGTTGACGATGATGCGCAGGGCCGGTCTGACGGGCCGGGTGGGTGCCGATTTCAGCGCCAGGGAATTGAACCAGAATCGGAGTTCCGCGTTGAACTCCGCACGCGCCCGGTGGCAACCGGTCGCAACAGGGAAGATGGACGCAGCTGATTTTGCCGGTTTCTGGCTGCGACACCAACGCATCGGTACGCGTGACATCTAACCTGTTCCGGGCACGTGCACCTTTGGTTATTTCATTGGGAGCGGGCTATGTCGGTCGGCACAATTATTCTGATCATTCTGGTGATCGTACTGCTGGGCGGTTTCAGCGGGTTTGGCGGCGGGCCTTTTTACGGCACGGGCTACTACGGTGGCGGCGGCCTCGGCCTGGTGGTCGTTATTCTTTTGATCCTGGTGCTGCTGGGCAAGCTCTAAACGAATATCCGCGGTGGCTGCCGGCGGGTGCGCCCGCAGTCGGTGCTTTGCGGGAACATGGACGATGACGGCGAGTTGAAAGGCGTTACCTTTTCGATCTCGCAGGTCATCAATGAGCAAAGCGCCGCGTGCCCGCGCAATCCGCAAACAAGCCCAACGCACGGCGGCGCGCGAAAGAGCGATCCAGCGCAGGATCGACCGCAAGGACAAATCCCGAGGCAAGCCAGCCAGGAAAGCGCGGGCGATGCAGGCCGGGACGCGGCGGGCGATGCAGGCCGGGACGCGCAAGTATCCGGTCCCAAAATTTCCGCGCCAGCACCTGCGTAAGCCGGGCCGCGAAGCCGATCTCGCGCTCGCCCCGATGTATGAGGCGCCCGACTATCGCGGCTCCGGAAAGCTTCGCGACAAGGTTGCCCTCGTGACCGGTGGCGATTCCGGCATTGGCCGCGCCGTCGCCGTGCTGTTCGCGCGCGAGGGCGCCGATGTCGCTGTCGCCTATCTGAATGAACACGATGATGCCGAGGAGACGAAGCGGGCTGTCGAGAAAGAAGGTCGCCGCTGCATCACGCTGTCAGGCGACGTGGCGGATCCGCGCTTTTGCAGGGCCGCGGTGAAGAAGACGGTGGAGACTTTCGGCAAGCTCGACATTCTCGTCAACAACGCGGCATTCCAGGAGCATGTCGGAAAGCTCGAGGATCTTTCCGACGAGCATTTTGATCGCACGATCAAGACGAATCTTTATGGCTACTTCAATATGGCAAAGGCCGCCGTACCCGTGATGGAAAAAGGCGGCGCGATTGTCATGACCGGCTCGGTGACCGGTCTGTTCGGCAGCAAAAATCTGCTTGACTATTCGATGACGAAGGGCGGCATCCATGCTTTTGCCCGCTCGTTGTCCATGCATCTCGTCGATCGTGGCATTCGCGTCAACGTGGTTGCGCCCGGGCCCGTGTGGACGCCGCTCAATCCGGCCGACCGGTCAGCCAAGGCAATCCAGACGTTTGGCGCCGACACGCCGATGCGGCGCCCGGCGCAGCCGGAGGAGATCGCGCCGGCTTTTGTTTTCCTCGCAGCACCTAGCTGTTCGAGCTACATCACGGGCGAAGTGCTGCCCATCATCGGCGGCTATTCGGGCGGATAGCTCGTAGACCAAGCCCCCTTCCAGCCTGCCGATGTGTGCTGCTACCATGCCGTGTCTTCATCCCCGGGGGGCGGGGCGCGGTGAGGCGACGCGACTTCATCAGTCTACTCGGTGCTGCTGCGGCGTGGCCGGTTTGCGCGCGCGCGCAATCAGGCAAGACGTCGCGGATCGGATTCCTCGGCACCTCGTCGCTATCCCAGGAGATTCATCTCGTCGATGCCTTCCGGAAAAAGCTGCGCGAGCTGGGGCATGTCGAGGGCAGCACCTTCGCCATCGAATTCCGCTGGGCCGAGGGGCGGGACAGTCGCCTCGCGGCTTTGGCAGCCGAGTTGGTTCGTCTCAAGCCGGATGTGATCGTAACCGCGGGGACGCCCGGCTCGCTCGCAGCCAAGCGGGCAACCAGCACGATCCCGATCGTGTTCGCATCGAGCGGCAATCCGGTGGCGGCCGGTCTCGTTCCAAGCTTCTCGCGGCCGGGCGGCAACATCACAGGGTTCACCGTTTCCGGACCGGAGCTGGAGGGCAAACGCGTCCAGCTGTTGAAGGAAGTGGTCCCGCAGCTTTCGCGCGTGGCGGTGGTGTGGAATTCGGCCAATCCTGCAATTTTCGATTTTTACCAGCAGACGCGCGCAGCCGGCGCCGCGCTTGGTTTTGCCGCCGAACCGAATATCGAGCTCAGTCACGCCGACGGGTTTAACGCCGCTTTCACGACGATCGCCAAGGCAAAACCTGACGCCATGATCGTCCTGGCGGATCGCTTCCTGCTTGCGCACCGTTCGGAGATTGTGAATTTTGCGGCAGCCAGCCGATTGCCCGCGATCTACCCGTATCGGGCCTATGTCGACGCGGGCGGCTTTCTGTCTTACGCGCCGAACGATCTCGATCAGTTTCGCCGCACGGCGGTCTATGTCGACAAGATACTCAAAGGTGAGAAGCCCGCCGAACTTCCTGTGCAGGAGCCGATCAATTTTGAGTTTGTCATCAATCTCAAGACGGCGAAGGCGCTGGGTGTCCAGGTGTCGTCGCAACTCCAGCAACGCGCCGACGATGTGATCGAATAGCACTTAACGGACATGACGACTGCGCCGCGATTTGTCCGCTTGTGACCAAAGCGGACAGGGGGCGTGGTTCCAAATTGGACCTCAGTCCAACTCGACCCCTTCTTCAATGAGGCGAACAATTGCGTCGAGAGACTGGAGGACGAGCGAAGCGCCCAGAAGGGAGAGACACATGCTACGTACGACATTTGCAATCGCGGTTGCAGGCCTGATTTTTGTGGCAACGTCGGCGACCACGCAAGCTGCACCAGTTGCGCCGCTACCCACGGGCATTATGGCTGACTTCAACCTCTTGACGGACGCGTCATGGCGTCGGTGTTGGCGTGACCGCTGGGGTCGTACGCATTGCCGCCGCTGTTGGCGCGATCGCTGGGGCCGAGTGCATTGCCGTCGTTCATGGTGATTGTCTGTCAGTCGGCACTCTGGCCGCGGCCTCTTTCCGCGCGCTGATTTGAGTCGTTACTATGCCGTGTCCTGAGCCTTGGGGGCCGACATGAGACGCGGCGATTTCATTCTGCTTGTAGCCGGCGCTGTGGCGACGTGGTCGCTTGCAGGGCACGCGCAGAATTTACCAGCCGGCTATCCAGATCGTCCTATCACCTTAATCGTTCCCTACGCGCCCGGCGGAGGCAACGATGTGTTGGCGCGTGCAGTGGCTGAGCCCATGGGCAAGTCGCTCGGTCAGCGGCTGGTGATTGAAAACCGCGGTGGTGCCGGCGGTTCGGTCGGCACCCGCCAGGTCGCCAAGGCCGCGCCCGACGGCTACACCCTCGGGCTCGGCGGCACCGGCACGCTCGCCATCGACCCGACGCTTTATCCGAACGCCGGCTACGATCCGCGCAAGGACTTCGCGCCGGTCGGCTTGATCGCCACCAGTCCGCTCATAATCCTGGTAAACCCGTCGGTGCCCGCGCACAACGTGCAGGAGCTCATCGCGCTCGCCAAGGCGCAACCTGGCAAGCTGAATTATGCTTCGGCCGGCGCCGGGAGCGGCATACATCTCGGCACCGTGCTGTTCGCGGAAGCGGCCGGCATTGAGATCACGCATGTTGCCTACAAGGGCTCCGGGCCGGCGCTGACGGATCTGCTCGGCGGGCATGTGCAGATGTATTTCTCCTCGCTGCCGCCTGCGATCGGGCTGGTGAAAGAGGGTAAGTTGCGCGCGCTCGGGGTCACCGGCTTGAAGCGCTCGGCCTCGTTTCCCGATGTGCCGACCGTGGCCGAGCAAGGTCTGCCGGGCTTCGAAGCCGTGCTGCACTATGGCATCGTCGCGCCCGCCGGGACGCCGCGACCGATCGTCGACAAGCTCAACGTCGCGCTGCGCGCAGCCCTGGGCGATCCCAAAGTACACGGCCACATCGCGACCGAAGGCGCCGAGCCGTTGCCGACGTCGCCGGAAGAATATGCCGCGGACATTGACCGCGAGGAAACCAAATGGTCGGCACTGGTGAGGAAGTCTGGCGCGCAAGCGAAGTGATTTGCGTTAGCCCACGCCGAGCTCTTTGAAAATTTCTTCGTTGTGCTGGCCGAGTGCGGGCGGCGGCGTGTCGATGCGCGGGCCGCCGTGCGCAAAGGTAAACGCCCCGAGCGGCACGCCGAAACCGCCATCAACTCCGTTGCCGCCTGCGTGGTGATGGACAATTCCGCGGCTCTTGATCTGCGGATCGGCCACCGCCTCGCCCATGGTGCGCACGCGCGCCGCCGGCACGTGGCGCGCTTGCAGAAAGTTCTCCCATTCGTCCGCAGTGCGCATGAGCATGATCTCGCTCAGCACTTGCGCCTCACGTGTTCGGTCGGCTTCGCGCTCCTCATTGGTCTTCTTGATCATATCGGGTCGCTCAAGCAGAACCCACAGCCGGCGCTGTTGTCTTAGGTTGCTCGCGCCCAGCATCACCAGCCCGTCTTTGGTTTGATACGCGCTGTTGGTCGCATGTGGATTAAGGTTGCCGTTCGGTTTGGGGTGCACGCCGTTGCGCAAATATCCGGTCAGATGCGAGCTCATCAGAATGAGCGCTACGTCGAGCATGGCCATGTCGATGCGCTGGCCCTTGCCGGTGCGCTGCCGCTGGAACAACGCGGCAGACAGTGCGAAGGCGCCGGTCATTCCGGTGGCGTAGTCAACCGCGGGCGATCCGAACTTGACCGGATTGACCTCCGGCGTGCCGGTCATCGCCATAATACCGGAGGTGGCCTGGATCACGTGATCGTAGGCGGTCTGCACGCCGCGCGGCCCCGCCTGGCCGAAAGCCGAGAACGACGCATAAATCAGGCGGGGATTGATCGCGGCAAGCGAGTCGTAGCCTAAGCCGAGCGCATCAAACGCGCCCGGCCGGTAATTCTCCACGAACACGTCGGCAGTCGCGACCAGTTTTTTCAGAATGTCGCGATCCCTCGCTTGCTTGAGGTCGAGCGTGATCGAGCGCTTGTTGGAGGCCTGGGTCAGGAATGCCGTCCCCATGTTGCGGCGGTTGAGTTCCTTATCCGTGCCGGCGCCGCGGCTCTGGTCGGGATCGTCTGGATGCTCGACCTTGATCACGTCGGCGCCCAGGATGGCCAGTTGATAGGCGGCGAACGGCCCCGCAAGCACATGGGTGACGTCGATCACTCGGATCCCTTCGAACGGTCGCATGCTGTCCTCCCGCGCCAACGGGGCCAGCATAACCGCTCAACGCGGGATCGGCTCAAGACCTTTCGCGTTGAACAGCGCGGCGGCGGACGGTGTGGCAAGAGTACCAACGAAGGCTTTGGCAGCAGCAGGATCCTTGGCGGCGTTGCCGACGCCTACTGCGAATACCGTGTAGAGCTGAAGCTCCGCCGGTAGTGGCCCCACATACTGAACGCCTTTGACGGGTAGCAGCTCGGGGATCTGTTGCACGGCCATCTCCGCTTCCCCGCGCGCGACCAATTCGGCGATGCGCCCGCTCGGGCCGAGGACTATCTTGTCGTGCATGGCGTCGGCGATGCCGAGTCGATCAAGCAGTGTCTCAAAATACAAACCGCTGGTTCCGTCCTTCGAGCGCACCAGCGAGCGCGCAGCGAGCAGCGCGTGCTTCAACGCATCTACAGTCGTGATGTCCGGCTTTGCTGCGCCCTGACGGACCGCGACGCCGAGGCCGGATCGGCCGATGTCTGTGCAGGCCTCGCGGTTGACCTTACCCTGTCGGGCCAGTGCATCGATCACTGGCCGCGTGGCGATCACTACATCGAACGCTGCGCCGCCTTCGATTCTGCGTTTGAGCACATTGGCCGGATCGTAATCGATCGCGAGGCTAAGCCCGCCCGCGCGCTCGAACAAAGGCCCGAGTTCGCACAGTACCTCCTGGACGGCGTGGGTGCTGAGGATTTTGATATCCGCCATCTGCAACCGTAGCAATTTAGGGGCGTAATGTCCGCTAAGGACCGCAAGCGGACATTCAGCTCAAATTGTCTACCGAGGTTGCCGAGCGACGCCGCGAGAACCTTTCAATTGGCCCTGCCCAATCTTTGTTTCCAGAGTTTGATGACTCCAGGCGGAAATTCACGACTTCCGACCCCGGTGCGTCGGCAGGCTTCTGGCCACATCTCAAGCAAGGAGTGGTCTTCGTGAAATAGTTCGCTCTGGGACGCCTGGTCGGCTTCAGAACGAGGCCATCGCTCGGCTGCCATTTTCAGCAGCTCGATGAGCGTCGCGACATCTTGTTCGTGGTTCATGACAACCCCCCTTCGTAAGTTGGGGCTAAGTTACCTGTAGGAACAAGTGCCGCTGTGTCGGGCATCACGAAAAGACGCGCTACAAAGGATGTTCTTGTGTTGGCCGTCACAAAAAGACGCTTTTGTGCGGTAACGAACTACTTCAGCCTGGTTCCGAATCTGCCCTATAACGATAGTGGGCAAGGGGGTTTCGGGGGCCCTAATGAAATCCTCGGTCATCAAACGGTCCATCGTCATCGATGGGCACAAGACCAGCGTCAGCCTTGAAGATGCCTTCTGGACTGACCTGAAAAAAATCGCGCATGACCGGCAAGTGACGCTGTCGGAACTGGTTACCAAGATCGACGTTGCGCGCGAACAGAGCAATCTGTCCTCGGCGATCCGCCTGTTTGTTCTTCGCCACTTCCGTAATGAAGACAACGGAATGGACGAAGCGAAATCTCATCCTTCCAGGGTGGGTGCTGAAAGAACACCGGCAAGCTAGCCTTAGCCCATCCGCGACGGTATCCGCGCCCTGTTCGCTTTTGGGTCAAACAAATAACGGTCGAAGATTTTGCGATGTCCGCTAGGCAGGTAGCGGACATGTTGCACGCGCGCGAAATGTCGCCAATGACCCGCAATGGCGCTACAGTCAAGGGTTTGATGCTGCCAAGCCCCTATCGAAGTACCCGTTTGAGCCGTTAAAGTCTGTCTCCTGAATTAGAGGCGGACATGCAGCGGCGCGCGTTCATCACTCGGCGGCGCGGTGCTTTGGCGGACCGCCGCGGGTTCGGCGCAGGCGACGACAAAGTGAGTGAATGACCCGTCGTCAATGCTGATCGGGGGATAGCCTGGAAAGATTTTGGCACTGGATTGTTTTCGCGGTGCCCGCCGCCATTCTGCTGGTAGCGGGACTCTTCATTTTTATAACGTTGCCTCCGCGTACGGTGACCATGGCGACCGGTCCCGCGGGCGGCGCCTATCATGAGCTGGGTCTGCGCTACCGAGAGATCCTGGCGCGATCCGGCGTCAGGCTTCGGCTGGTCAACACGACGGGCGGCCTCGACAATCTCGCGCGGCTTCGCAATCGCCGGTCGGGCGTGCACGCCGCATTCATCCAGGGCGGCACAACCACAAAAGAAGAGTCGCCAAAAATCGAGTCGCTCGGCACCTTGTTTTTCGAGCCGCTCTGGTTGTTTTATCGTAGCGGGATTGGCGAAGGCCTTGAGCGATACCGCGGCCGCCGCATTTCGATCGGCCCGGAAGGAAGCGGCGGCCGCGCGCTGGCGCTTGAGATCCTGAAACGGACCAAGGTCGACGCCGTCGTCGGCGAGCTGTCGGGATTCCCGCCGCAGGAGGCGGCGGACAAGCTCATCGCCGGCGAGATCGACATTGCCTTTGTCGTGTTGGGCTGGGATTCGCCGGTGGTGCGGCGTCTCATGGCGGCGGATGGAATTGAGGTCGCCAGCGTTCCGCGGCCGGATGCGTTCGTCGCGCTCTATCCGTTTTTGAGCAAGGTCGTGTTGCCGGCCGGTGTCGCCGATCTCGCCGCCAACCGGCCGCCCGCGGATGTCGTTTTGCTCTCTGCCAAGGCGAGCCTTGCGGTCCGCAGCGACCTGCATCCGGCCATCCAGTATCTTCTGCTCAACGCCGCGGTTGCGATTCACTCTCCTCCGGGAATATTCCAGAAGGCCGGCCAGTTTCCCGCTGCGGAATCCGTCGATCTGCCGCTCAGCGAGGAGGCGCAGCGCTTCTACAAGAGCGGCCGGCCCGTTCTTCAGGCCTATCTTCCGTTCTGGATGGCGGCCCTGGTCGAAAGATTTCTGGTTGTTTTCGTTCCGGTTCTCGTTTTGCTTTATCCCGCGCTCAGGTTGCTGCCGCAGGGCTATGACTGGCTGATGCAGTCCAAAATTCGGCGCCTCTACGACGAGATGAAGGCGATCGAGCGTGAGCTGGCATCGGGACAGGAGCCCCGGGGCGTCCTCGACGCAAAGCTTGACCGGCTCTATCAAAGCGCGAGCGAACTGCAGCTGCCGGTCAAATACGCCAGCATGCAATATACCTTGCGCATGCATCTGGATCTTGTGCGCGCCCGTATTGCCGCGAGCGGCGCCGGAAAATAACCGCGCCGACGACAAAGGGCAGGGCGGGAAATAATTTCCTCAAGCCGGTCTGCGCGGGACAAGCAGGTTAGCTGTGAAAATTTGCACGGGCTGGTCATTCTGATTGAACGTCGTGGCTCGCAGCCGGATTACGCCCCGATCAGTTCGCACCTTGGATGGCCGAACCTCGAGCACTTCGCTCTCCACGCGCAACTCATCGCCTGGGCGGACCGGGCGCGGCCAACTCAGTTCTTCCAAGCCCATTCCGAGAATACCGTCAGCAGGCTCGAATTCACTCTCCACCAGGAGACGCATGGTCATGGCGGCTGTATGCCATCCACTTGCCGCAAGCCCTTTAAAAACCGACTTGCGGGCTGCCTCCTCGTCAAGGTGGTGAGGTTGCGGATCGAATTGCGATGCGAAAGCGAGAATCTGCCCTTTGTCGACCTGCAGCCGATCGGTCCGGTAAACCTGGCCTGCTGCGAAATCCTCGAGATATTGTTTGGTCATCCGGCAATCCCGTCACCCCGGGTCTGGAACTGCACCGAAATGCGCTAAATTTGCAAAAACTCGCGGCTTCAGTGACAACAAAGTTAGGGCAACTCACGCTGATCTGCTAGGTGGCCTGAGGAGCCCCTTAGCGGGCATCTGCCTGGCCGCGCGCCGACGAAAAGTCGGGACAATCTCAAGAAAAAATCCAGATCATCGTCAAGGTTGCCGTGAATCTGTCGTCGCGCTGTAACACACACGCGACATGATCCGGTCGCAGCTTGATGCGGCTGGCCTTGGACCCGTCCTCACAGTCTTCCGCGCCAAATTTGCTCTGCCTCCTCCAAAAGTCGGAGGCGGGATCGATTCTCCATGAAACGGATAGGGGATTTTAATGCGACAAGGTTTTCGCAATGCCGCTGCGATATTGTTTTTTGTAGCCGCATTCTCTCCGGCGCAGGCGCTGGTGATTGGTGTAGCTGATCCCGGGCAGGCCAACAGCATTCCGTTCGGCCAAACCTCAGGTGGCTTTGTCTACCAGCAGGTCTACAACGCGACGAATTTCAATGCGTCAATGAACATCAATGAAATTACGTTCTATAATTCGACGTTGCCGGGCGGCACTCCAATGACAGGACATTTTGATATCTATCTTTCGGAAACGACTGCTCAGGTTGGCGCTCTTCCCACCGATGTTCCCGCCGGCTTCCCCAATTCCGTCTCCAAGGTCTTCAGCGGCACCCTCCCTGCGGTTTCCGGAGGTCGTTTGGATTTCAACTTGCTCTCCTCGTTTCTCTACGATCCCTCTTTGGGCAACCTGCTCATGACGGTCGTATCTTTTGACTTCGCCCAGCAACCCAATCCGCTCTTTCTCGACGCAGACGTGAACGCGGGCACGATATTCAGCCGGCGCTTTTCTGCCGGGGGAGGCAACTCGAATATCGGGCTTGTAACGGGCTTTAATGACCCGGCCCCTACGCCGCTTCCCGCCGCGCTCCCGCTCTTTACCAGCGGGCTTGGCGCGTTGGGTCTCCTCGGCTGGCGCAAGCGGCGGAAGGCGGCTACCGCAGCCTGATCTATTCCTGATCGAATTTCGGAGAGACCGCCGCGAGGCGGTCTTTCTGTTTGCGCAGACCATGCCGATTTTTGTCCGCTGTCGGAGGGAAAGCGGACACGGCGGTTGCACTGCGGAATGTCTGCTTTTGTCCCAAAGCAGACATGTCAAAGCTTCGACCTCAGCCGATCGGCAACTCGGCGGGCGATCTCGGCCGGCGCCTCGTCAGGGATTGGAAACACTGAACTGACGTTGATCTCGCCAAGCACATAACTTTCGGAGCCGTCGGAGGTGGGCGGGCCGAGCATGAAGTCCGCGTCCCAGATCATCGGTAGGTCACGCCGCGGAATGTCCAGCAAGGAAGTCAGTTGTAGCGTCCACTCGTCTTCCATTACCCGGCGTAGGTGCTGGAAGCGCGGGTCGGCATTGGAGGTGTAGAGCCGCCGTCCCGCCTCAGCGCGTGCGGCCGACGCCTCGACCAGTGCCTTGACCTTGTGGTGGCCAAAGCCGGCGCAGCGGTCGCCTGCCATGTAGCAGCGCACCACACCTTCGCTTAGGCGCTCCTGGAACGGCTGATCGATTACGCAGCCGTCTTCGAAATACTCAAGGCATCGCTGGAGAAACTCGTCCAGCGCCAGCTCCTCCGACGCGTCCTTGGTCGCATCCAGCACGCGTACCGTTGGCCGGCTGTGTGGACTTGCTAGCGTCTCGACCTTCCAAACGCCTTGGCCGCCGTTGCCGCGGTTACGTTTGATCACGCGCGGGCCGGCTGCGAGCCGGGCGGGCAATTCGGAGCGCATCGCCTCGGGCGTTCGATAGAGGGCCGTGTCGCAACCCCAACTCATCGTGCGGGTACGATGGAGCACCTCCTTGGTGCCCATCTTGAGGATCACATCGGGATGGGCGCTCACCCACACGCCCCTCGCCGAGATCTCGCGGAGCAGGCCATCCAGTTTAGCGCGGTTGCGACCCTCGTGAATCGGATTGACCCAGACGAGCACGCCATCAAGCGTGGCGAGCTGTGCACGCACATCGTCAAGGATATCATCTTCATAAACCACCAGTTCCGCATCCACACCGACATCGGCGAGCGCCGCGAAGACGGCCTTGAACCGGCTGGTCTCTGGCGTGGCCCTGCGGCGCTCCACTTCATCGCCCCGCCATAAGAGGGCGACACGGCCGAGGCGAGCGTGTGACCTCATTTTCGTCCTCTCAAACCGTTGTTGTTGATGCGTTTTGAATGGGCGTCTTCAAGCTCGGCCAGCGCTTCGTAATGCACATCGTCGCGGGTGAGGCCGATGTCCCGGAGCTGACGCTCATCGAGATCGGCAAGGGCCCGCACCGTCTTTCTGCGTTTGCGCCATCTCTTGAACGCCGCGTGCAGTGCCAGCAGGCGGTTGATGGTCAGCAGGACGAGGTGGTTGTCCCGCAAAGGATCGGCTGCGGGAGACCTGGAATTTTCGTACTCGGCGAATGTGCCAGGCGGATTTCTGAATAGTGTTGACATTTGCTGTCTCCGAACTGCCGTCAGGCGTTGCCGGTAACGTGCGGCTCGCCGAAACGGGGCATGCGCAGAGCTTGGGCAAAATGCCTTGAAGCGGCCGGGTGACTGCATTGGACCCGACATGGATTTCTCCATTGCCGCCGCCGGAACTGGACCTATGGTGATCGACAGATCGCCAAAAGCCCTCGGCCCGACGTGTGGGCAAGGTGCAGTGCTTGGGCGATATGCCTTGAAGGAGCCGGGCGACTGCGATGTGGCCCGACATGGATTAGATGATACCAAAGACGACGCAAGTCAAGGTTGGCGTCACGCCATCCAGTTCGGCTTGCGATGGGTGGCAAGCCATGCGGCATGAAATCCAAATGCCGACATCACCAGACCAAGGATCATGACGATACCTGCCGAGAGGTAGCGCAGTTTTTGCGCAATTCGATCGAGCCACGGCCACGTTGTGCTGGCCTTCCTGGACGCCCAAGACGCGGCCACGCCAATGTAAACGAGCCGGCAAAAGGTTTTCGGCGACATGTCCGCTTCTGGCCCATGGCGGACATTGTACCCGCGCATGTCCGTTTTGACCCCAGAGCAGATTCGGACGCTCTCTCTGTGAGGCACTTCACAATGAGACGGTGGCGCCTCGCTGTATATTCTGACCAAAGCTCACCGTATGGACACGGGAGGTCAGTATGGGCGAGTGGGGTGCTTCCTGGTCTGATGTCCCAGGACATGTGTCATATGTTCTGATCGCATTTTCTTATTGGATGACGAACGTTTTTTGGCTGCGCGTCATCGCCGTTATCGGTCTTATTTTTGAGATTTTGTATTTCAGAATGTCCAGCGGTGACATGCACACAGGCATTGGCTGGGACGCTATTTTTATTGTCATCAACCTGTATCAGATATTCCGTCTGGTGTTTGATGAAGGTCGGCTGCGGTACATGAAGGAGTTGCACCTTCTGAGCCAGGGTGCCTTTGCGAGCTTGACCCGAGAGCAACTGGCGCAGCTCGTTAAAGTCGGAAGTTGGCGAACTCTCGAGCCAGGCACCCAGGTGACCCGGGAAGGTGAGCCGGTCAGGGAGCTGTTTTTGATCTGCGACGGGCAGATGGTCGTCGAGTCTCAGGGGCGAACAGTTACACGTTTGCATGGCGGCTCTTTGGTCGGCGAACTTGCGCTCCTGTCGGGTAGCGCGGCATCCGCGACTGTCACTGCAGAGCGCATCACGCGCGCTTTTATTTTGGAAATGGAAAAGCTGCGCAAGCTTGTTCGCGCTGACGATTTAATCGCTTCAGCAGTCGACCGTGTGGTCGGCCATGATCTGGCGGCAAAACTCAGAGCAAGTACGGAATTTAATCTCGCGGCATCTTGACCGGTCACCGTGCCGACACGGGCTAGACCTATCGGCCAGCTGATCTTCGCTCACCTTGCCGGACCGCCATGCATTTCCGAACGAATTCGGCTCGGTTTCTGCGTGCAATGTTTTTTTGTACGGACTCTGCTGTGCACGTCTGACGGTCTTGTTTGCGCAGCGCTCTTGCCGCTGCTCTTCTTTCACCCTGTCTATTGGCCATGCACGTCTTGACGAATTCGGCTCGATTTCGCCTTGCAATGCTTTTCTGCACGGATGCCGCTGTGCACACCTGGCGGTCTTGTTTACGTAACGCGCGACCAGACAACCCGGATGAGGATGTTAAGGATGTCTGCGCGACGGCGTCGAATGAAAGAACCAGCGTGAATATGCCGGCTAAAAGAAATACCACGTATCGCATTTTCAACTCCGTCCGACTACGCCATAAATACCGTTGGTTCAAAAGTATGCTCCAAAGCCCATCCCGATTTTAGATTATTGGCCCACGAAAATCATTTAATTGTCGGGGAAGGCAGGATTCCGCTACCCTAAAGATTGAACGCTGGAGAAGTGCCTATGAAACGAACGCGTTGCTCGCCGAATTTGGAATCGCGAAGCGGCTGCTGGTCAGGGCATCATGTAGAGCGTCAGACGCGCTTTTTGCGCGCTCCATCAATCGTCTGCTTCGCCTCGGCGCTTTGGATCAGTGGTGTCGCTGCACCTTCCAGCACAATTGCCGGGACTCTGGATGACGTTCGCGCGAGAGGTACACTTATCTGCGGTGTAAGCGAAGGTCTTCCAGGATTTTCTGAGAAGGACGGTTCTGGCGTTTGGCGGGGATTCGACGTCGATTTCTGCAAGGCTATTGCGGCTGCCGTGTTCGGTGATGTTGCCAAGGTCGAATATCGGCCCTTGTCGGCAGAGGCTCGTTTCGACGCCCTCAAGAGCCGTCGCATCGACCTCTTATCGCGGAATAGTACCTGGACAATGTCGCGCGAGCTTGAACTCGGCCTTGCATTTGCCGGGGTCAGCTATTTTGACGGGCAGGGATTTCTGTTGCCTGCCTTGTATGGGGCAACCAGTCCGCTTCAGCTCGGCGGCGCTAAAATTTGCGTTGCTACGGGCACAACCTCCGAAATGAATGCGTCGCGGTTTTTTCAAAAGCACAATCTCAAGGTCTCCTTCCTGGCATTCACGGAGCGAGCGCAAGCGCATGCAGCATACGCCGAGAAGAAATGCGACGTTTTTACCGGCGATCGCTCCGGGTTGGCGGCAGAGAGGTCCTCACTGCCCTCGCCAGAGGACCATGTCATTCTGCGTGACGTAATCTCCAAGGAGCCATTGGGTCCCGTCACACGCGATGACGATTCGCGTTGGACCAGCCTCGTACGCTGGACACTTTTTGCACTGATCAATGCGGAGGAACTTGGTATCAACTCGAAATCGGTAGCGGCTGAGAAAGGTCAACAGGCGATGGCTTTGGGCCTACCAGCGGCGCGTTCGCTGGGCTTGTCGCACGACTGGCTCGTCAAATTGATTGGCGGCGTGGGCAACTACGGCGAGATTTTCGAACGTAACCTGGGGCCGGATACGCCCCTTAAGCTGAACCGTGGAATGAACGCTCTGTGGAATGAAGGAGGTCTTCTGTATGCGCCGCCCATGCAATAATCCGCGCCGACATGTGGCGGAAACCGGCTGGTGGCGATTGCCGCGCGGTTTACGGCCGAATGCGATCGCCCGACTTGCAACGGGCTTAGCTGTTTTCTGGTTGTCGTTGATTTGCCAGACCTCGCAGCCGCTGGCGCAGATCGTTAGCTCGCCCCGCGAGCTTGCGATCATTCGCATCAATGTGCTGGACCTCTTGGTCCACGAGGAAAGCCTGCCGTTACCGGTAAAACAGCGGCGCGATGCATTGTGGGAGTATTACCAAGTTTTCTCAGGCGAACCGCTGTGGCTTGGCAGCCACCGTCCTGATGAACTGCTGGCGCGGCTGCAAAATGCTGCAAGTGATGGTCTCGATCCGAACGACTATCCCAGCAAACAACTTGCAAAGCTCACTGCCGCCAAATCAACAGACGACAAGCGCAGCCTGGCTTTGGTTGAGCTGTTTTTTTCGGCAGCTTTTCTTGAGTACGCCTCCGACATCAAAGTAGGGCGTTTCCTGCCGCGGAAAGTTGACCCGAATTTCTTCATCGAAGCGCGCACCATCGACCAGACGGCGGCTTTGAAAAGTCTTGCAACCACCGACAGCCTGGATCGGTTTTTCAGCGCGTGGCAACCTTCGAACCCCCGTTACGCTGCGCTTCGCGCTGCGCTCGTCAACTATCTCGCGCTTGCGGACAGGGGCGGGTGGAGCTCCGTGCCATTGGGCGAGTCGCTTAAGCCCGGTACGAAGGACCCCCGGGTGCCGGCCATTCGCACAAGGCTGAGGCTGACCGACGGCGTCAGGCCGTCATCGGTTGAACCGGAAATCTACGACGACGCGCTGACGGACGCCGTCAAGCGATTCCAGGCGCGTCAGGGTTTGGAAAGCGATGGCGTTATCGGTGCTTCCACGATTGTTGCGATGAATGTGCCGATCCAGGAGCGCATCCAAAGTATCGTCATGGCCATGGAGCGTCTGCGATGGATGCCGGAAGACCTTGGCCAGCAATACGTGATCGTCAACATCGCCGGATTCGACCTGCGCCGCATCAACGGTGGCAATGTCGAGGAGCAAATGGCCGTCGTCGTCGGCAAGCCCTACCACCGCACCCCGGTGTTCAGCGATCGCATCCGGTATGTCGAGTTCAATCCATATTGGACTGTACCGCCCGCTATCTTGGTCAATGAGGAACTGCCTAAGCTGCGAAAGAACCCGGCGAGTTTATCGGCGCAGGGATTTGAGGTCGTCCGCGGGAATCAGGTGGTCGATCCAACGTCAATTGACTGGTCTCGATATGGCGGTGGGAATGTCCCATTTCAGGTTCGGCAACGGCCAGGTGCCAATAATGCACTGGGTAGCGTAAAGCTGATGTTTCCAAACGAGCACAACGTCTATCTGCACGACAGTCCAGCGCGCAGCCTGTTCAGCCGAAATGTGCGAGCCTTCAGCCATGGATGCATCCGACTCGCAAGACCGCTCGATCTGGCTGACCAGGTCCTTCGTGCGGGCGGCGTTTCGGGATGGAATAGAGACCGGATCGACCAGGTAGTTGCCTCAGCCAAGAACACGGTTGTGAACCTGAAGAATCCGTTGCCCGTCCACATCACTTATATGACCGCTTGGGCCGACGGCGATTTTGTCAACTTCCGTTCGGATATCTACGGACACGATGCAAAATTGTTGGCGGCACTCGACGGAAAGTCGATCGCGTGGTGAGTAATGTCCTTATTACGGTGGGATGAAACTGCCGGACTATCCTGACGTCCGCTTTCGGGAGTAAAGCAAACATGACCATTTGCTGTATGTCTGCTTTTTCGGTCGCTTTTGGGGGTAAAGCGGACATCGCATTTTGCGGCGCACATGTCTGCTTTTGACCCAAAGCGGACATTGCCTGGGTCTTTCAATGTCTGTGCCTGAGCCGCTACGATGCCTATCGTGAGCCGGGGGTGGGGATGCGGCGGCGAGAGTTTTTCGGCGTAATTGGGGGTGCGGCGGCTTGGCCGCTCGCGGCACGAGCACAGCAGGAGCGGCCACGGCGCATTGGCATCCTCCTGAACGCAGCTGTTGACGATCCGAATTTCAAAACCTGGGTCGCGACATTCCTGCAGTCGCTGCAGCAATTCGGCTGGACCGCCGGCGGTAATGTGCGAATCGACACGCGCTGGGCCGGAGGGAATACCGTTGAAATCCGCAGACATGCGTCGGAATTGATTGCGCTCGCGCCGGACGTCATTCTGGCCCATGGCACCTCGACCGTAGGACCCTTGTTGCAGCTTACCCGCACCGTGCCGATTGTGTTCCCGATCATCGCCGATCCGGTCGGTGCCGGCTTCGTCGACAGCTTGGCGCGACCGGGCGGCAACGCCACCGGGTTCATGGAATTTGAATACAGCATGGGCGGGAAATGGCTGGAGCTGCTCAAGCAAGTCGTGCCCGGCATGACGCGAGTGGCAGTGCTTCGGGATACGCAAGGCTCCGGAGCCATGCAGTTTGCCGCCATCCAAGCGATGGCGCCGTCGCTCATGGTGGAGGTGACCCCGGTTGGCTTGCGTGACACCGGCGACATCGAGAGCGCTGTCTCGGCCTTCGCGCGTTCTCCGAATGGCGGTCTGATTGTGACGGCGGGTGGCGGGACGCTGCGCCATGGCAACCTAATCATTTCGCTAGCGGCCCGGCATAAACTGCCCGCGGTCTATACCGAACGCTCTTTCGTCGCCGGCGGCGGTCTGATCTCCTATGGGATTGATTTTGTCGACCAGTATCGGCGCGCGGCTGGCTACGTTGATCGCATTCTCAAGGGCGAGAAGCCTGCCGACATGCCCGTACAGGCACCGACCAAGTATCAACTGGTGATCAATCTCAAGACCGCGAAAGCGTTAGGCCTCGCAATTCCACCAGCCGTACTCGCCCGCGCCGACGAGGTGATCGAATAAAACAGACATTGGACGTAGCGATAGAAATGTCCGCTTATGGCCCAAAGCGGACATGGCGGGCTTCGCGCCGGCCTCTTCCAGAGTGCTGGTGCCGGTTGGTACGATAACCGTCCTGAGCCTGGGGGCGGACATGAGGCGGCGGGAATTTCTCGGTGTTCTGGGCGGTGTGGCGACCGGATGGTCGACTTTGGCGCGCGCCCAACAGACCATGCCGGTCATTGGATATGTCAGCGGCCGATCGTTGGAATACGAAGAGCGATTGCTGTCGTCGTTTCGCAAAGGCCTCGAAGAAGAGGGCTATGTTGCCGGTCGGAACGTCGCGGTCCAATACCGGTTTTCTGACGGCGACGACAGCAGGCTACCGGCGATTGCCGCCGATTTCGTCCGCCGCCAGGTGGCCGTGATTGTCGCCAGTGGGCCTTCGGCGCTGGCGGTCAAGGGCGCGACCTCGACTATTCCGATTGTGTTCTGCAGCGGTGCCGATCCGGTAGGGCAAGGTCTCGTCGCAAGCCTCAACCAGCCTGGCGGCAACGCGACCGGCGTCGCCGTCTTCACCAACGAGCTCGGACCGAAGAGGTTGGAGCTGCTTCGTACGCTCGTGCCCAAAGCTGAATTGATCGCCTTTGTCGCCAACGCCGGAACAGCCGCGCAGGTCAAAGACGTCCAAACGGCGGCAGTTGCGTTTGGACAGAAAATCTTGGTGGTGAATGCTTCCACGCCCGAAGATGTCGAACAGGCTTTCGCAACTATCGCGCGGGAAAAGGCTGGCGCTGTGCTGTACAGCGCGCACCAATTCTACCAAATAGTCCGCGATCAGCTCGTGGCACTCGCCGCACGGCACCGGCTACCGGCGATGTACGAATGGCGCGAGTTTGTCGAAGCGGGCGGCCTCGCCAGCTACAGCACCAGCCGCAACGACTCGTTTCGCCAAATGGGAGTTTACACCGGACAGATTCTCAAAGGTGCTAAACCTTCCGAACTGCCAGTCGTGCAGCCGACCAAATTCGAGTTCGCTATTAACCTCAAGACCGCAAAGGCACTCGGCCTCACCGTACCGCCAAACCTACTCGTGGCCGCCGACGAGGTGATCGAATGAATGGCGGAATGTCCGCTATTGGCCCAAAGCGGACATGTGCGGTGCAACTGGCGATGTCGGCTAAGGGCCAAAAGCGGACATCGATGTAATCTATTCAATCACCTCGTCGGCGCGCGCGAGTACGGTAGGCGGAATGCCTAGCGCGAAAGATTTGGCCGTCTTGAGATTAATCACAAACTCGAATTGCGTCGGCTGAAGAACGGGCATTTCTGCCGGTTTCGATCCCTTCAGAATCTGTCCAACGTACTCGCCTGCTTGACGGTACATCCAACTGATACTTGGGCCATAGCTTAGGAGTGCACCAACCGCCGCAAATTGGCGAACAAAGCCAATGACAAGGAGCTTATGTTCGGAGGCGAATGAAGCAATCTGCTCGCGCCGGTCCAGCAAGATCGGATCGGTGGCCGTTATCAGTGCGTCTGCCTTCGCGGTTATCACCTGTTCTAGGGCAACGTCGATTTCGCCCGCGTTTGTCGCGTTTAGCGTTACAGTATCCAGACCCAGTTTCTTTGCGCCAGCCTCGGCGTCCGCCTGCTCAATTTTGACATTTGGATTGGTGGGATTCATTAGCAGCGCAATTCGAGAAATCTTTGGCGAGATTTGCCAGAGGAGTTCAACTCGCTTTGCGGCAAGTACGTTTTGATTGAAAAGAATACCGGTCACGTTCTTGCCGGGCCGATTTATGCTCTCAACCAGCCCAAAGCGGACTGGATCACCACCAATTGTAAAAACCACCGGCACCGTGTTGCTCGCGCGCTGAGCTGCGCGCGCAGAGGCGACATCGCCGGTAGCCGCAATGACGGCAACACCTGCCGCAACAAGTTCAGCGGCGAGCGCTGGCAGCACGGAATAGTCGCTCTTGGCCCACCGTTCCTCAATTCGGACATTTCTGCCTTCGACGAACCCCGCTTTCGTCAGGCCTTCGCGAAATGAATCTGCATTGAAACGATAGGTGTCTGGCGAGGCGCTGTTCAGGAAGCCCACCAGCGGCATTTGTTGCTGCGCCAATGCTGTGTAACCCGGCAAAGCTGTTACCGTGCCGCCGAGCAGTTTAATGAAGTCGCGTCGTCCCATTGCCGCCCCCCGAGGGCTTGGTAGGTCATGGTAGCGCGCGAAATAAATGGACCGAAAGGGGGGTAAGGTAACGAGAACTGATGTCCGCTTTACCCCTGAAAGCGGACATGTGCGGTGCACTAGCGGATGTCTACTAAGGGCCAAAAGCAGACGTTCGCCTTCTATTTGGAATGCAAGCCGTCTAATAGCCAGAAGCGGACGTCACCAAGCCGAGCGCGCTACTAGCACGCGTGGCTGCGCCTATGGCACGCGGTTTCAATTGGCGCACAATTTGAACGGGTGGATCGCCACATGCAGCGGCGGTCACGTCTACTTGGGCATGACCATAGTCCGACTGACACCAGCGACCGCCTTCAAAGAGACCGTGCGCGGTGGCGATCTGACCCAGGACAACACGGCCGGGCAAATTGCAGCGTGGATCAACTACGCCGCGCCGGAGCTGGCACAGGTCTAGCGCTTTTCCGCATGGATGTTCGCTCTCAGCGGAACATCGACCAGGCCGAATGCCGCCCATGAACAGCACGCGCGCGCCGTAGTTCTTTTCCAGGTCATCGATATACGCCTGGAAACGTGCGGCATACGCGCCGCCAACATGAGCACGCGCACCTGTCTTAGCAGACACCACGATGCCGGCTGGCTTGTTGCCGCCGGCACCGAGTGGGCGCGCAACAGGAATCGGCGTGGCCACCGAAGTCGTCGTCTCCATGACCTCTGTTGTTGCTTCCGTGAATCCTGCTGCGGTAGCCGCCATAGTCGTCGTGACAGTTTCCGCGGTTACTGTTCCAAGACCGAGTGGCACCACCAGACTCTCAGAAAACAAAACTGCGGCATCGAAATCAAAACGACGCGCCGATTGCAAGATCACTTCCGAGGCCAACTCCAAATCTGCAGTGCTCACTGCAGGAGCCGTGTTTGCAACTTCCTTAGTGCTGACTGCAGGAGTTACGGGCACCGGCCCCACGGTCGGGCTAGCCCTGGCCACCGCGGCCGCGGTGTACGTTTTCCTTCGACTCGTTCTGGCCGCGTCAAAAGCTGTGCAGCGGCCATCATTGTCGCAGATAACTGCTGCTGAAGCGCTTTGGTGTCGACGCTGACCGGCCTCTGCAGCAAATACGACGAGCAGAGTGAAGGCGACAATTGTCACTACCTTCATGCTGTTTTCCCCGCCCAAATTCTGGCGCGCTGACCGCAACCTATGACTGCTGCACAAATCTTCGGAGGTAGCAGGATGGCTTGAAATATCCAGGCGTTGAAATCTTTCATCACGTTGCATTCAGGCAACTGGAGTTTTGATTTCGATGTCAGCTTTGGGTCATAAGCGGACATGGATTGGCGGCTTCAGCCCTTACAGCGTGCCGGTCGAACCGCTAAAATGCCTCGGGGACAGGCAATGAAGGGGCGTTCGATGGCTGTCGTGTTCAAAGTTTCCCGGTTCAATCTTGTGTGGTCCGCCATGCTGGCCGTGGCAACGATCGGCGTTGCAGGCGACGCGCTTGCGCAGCAGCCGAGCCAGTCGCAGCTCAATGCGCTGCGCTCGTCCTGCCGCAACAATTACATGGCGCATTGCGCGTCGGTGCCGACCGGCGGCGCGCCCGCGCTGAATTGCCTGAAGCAACACATGTCGACGCTCTCGTCCGGCTGCCAAAGCGCGGTGAGTGCGATCAGCCCGGCAATGCCTGCGCCGGCCGGCGTACCCGCGCGAGCGCCGGCAAGTGCGCCTACGGCAACCGCGGCTCCGGCAGCTCCGCTGCAAACGACACAACTTGCGCCGCAGCCAACGATGCAAGCGGCGCCCGCCGTTCCGCCGGCTGCAGCGCCACCGCCGGTCGCCGCGCACAAGTCCATTGCGCTCCAACGCCAGGCGGAGCTTAAGGCGATCAGCCGGTCCTGCCGCGCCGACTACCACACGCATTGCGCCGGCATTCCGGCGGGCGGCTCGGCTTCGTTTGCCTGCCTGCGGCGCAATGTTCACACATTATCGAAGCCATGCCTGGAGGCGCTCGCCGGCGCTGCCACCATTGCGGCCGCAAGGGGCGCCGCGCCCGCTCGCGTTGCCGCACCTGCGCCTGCGCAAGTCGCTGCACCTGCGCCCGTCTCGGCGCCGTCGCCGGAGCCGGCGCCGCTGCTGGTGACGCCGCGCGAGGAGCGGATCATCGTCAGCAGCGCCTGCGGCCCCGACTTCGCAATGTTCTGTCGCGGCCTTCGTCCCGGTCTCGGCCGCATCGCGGCCTGCCTGCACTACAACAGGAACAATTTGTCGCCGCGCTGCCAGCAGGCGCTGATCGCGCTGCACGAAGGACGGTAGGTTTGCGCCGGTCTTTGTGAGGCGCCGGGGTTGCTAGGCAGGGCTGTCAAAAAGGAGGACGATGCGCCGGTTGCGCCGTCCCCGGCGAGACGCTTGTCCTGGAGTTCGGATGATGCGGCGTCGCGATGTCATCTCCCTGCTCGGAGGCGCGGCCGTGGCGTGGCCGATGGTGGCGCGTGCGCAGCAGCAGCCAAATCGCGTTCGCAATGTTGCGTGGCTGGGCGTAGGGCAGGCGGGCCAGCCGTCGCCTTATCTTGAATCGTTGCGCGCGGGCCTGCGCGAACTCGGCTGGGTCGAAGGCCGCGACCTGAAACTCAGCACCTTCTGGGCCGCGGGCCTCGACGACATGGTGGCCGCGGTGCGGGCCGCGCTCGTCTCCGACCCGGACGTGATTGTGACGCAGGAGTTCATGGCGATCGGCATGCTGCAGGCGAAGGCCGCGAAGCCGGTCGTGTTCGGCTTCAGCGGCGATCCGGTCGATGCAAAACTTGCGGAGAGCTGGGCGCGGCCGGGCGGCAATTTCACCGGCATGAGCTATCTCGCCATAGAGCTGGTCGGCAAGCGCGTCGAGCTGCTCAAGGAATGGCTGCCCGACACGAAGCGCATCGCGGTGCTGGCACGCCCGCAACATCCCGGCGTGGATCTCGAGCGCCGCGCGACCGAGGAGGTCGTGAAGAAGCTCGGGATGGAGTTGTCGTATTTTCCTTACGTGACGAAGACCGTCATGCCGCAGGCGCAGGCCGCCGCTCCGCCGCCACCCGCACAGACCGACCTCGAAACCATTTTCCGCGCGATCGCCGCCGACCGCTGCGACGCGGTGGTCGTTTTTCCGGATTCCGTGATGTACGAAGTCAGCGAGCGCGTGGCCGGCTTCGCGCGCGATGCAAAACTGCCGTCGGTCTCCGGCTGGTATCCCTTCGCGCAGAAGGGATTGCTGATGACCTACGGGCCGAACGTGCGCGAGCTCTACCGTTCGCTCGCACGCTATACCGACCGGATTTTGAAAGGCGCCAAGCCCGCCGACCTGCCGGTCGAGGTGCCGGCCAAGTTCTATCTCGCGATCAACCTGAAGACGGCGAAAGCGCTCGGCATCGAACCGCCGGCGCGGCTGCTCACGCGCGCCGATGAGGTGATCGAGTAGGCACCAGGCCTTTCGCAAAGTGAAATATTGTGACGGCGGTCACAGCGCATTTGCGCGATCGACGCTAGTCACTCGAGAATGAAACAGAAATATGCCCTGCGCCGGGCGCTCCCGATTCTTGTAGCCGCAGTGCTGTTGACGGCGATCTTCGTCGACGTCGTTGCCGCGGGCGTGAAGGCTGTTTCGCGCCGAAGCCGCGCGTCCTATCCGGTGCCCGACACGGGCATCACCGTGTCGGTGCCCAACGCCATGAAAGCCTTTCCGGCCGAGCTGCTGCCGCAGTGATCGCGCGAGGCAAAGGGAATTATCTACTTTTAAGATAATCCGGAAACCAGGTTATGTGGACCCTGCATCGACGCAGACGGGCCGCATGGACACTCTCAAACAGACATTGATATGGATCGGCATCGGAGCGGCAACCAGTCCGATCTGGGGCGCGCTGCTTTGGGTGCTTTGGCAGGGCAGCATCCGGCCTCGTCTGATCTTTCGCAGCGAGATCGACTCGCTGGCGGCGGAGATGGTTGCCCGATACGGGCCGAGAGCGGACGAGGCGGCCTTCGCCGAAGAGGATCGGGCGTGGCGGGAGTCGCAGACATTTGAGCGGGGGAAGTGGCGGCGGGTGCGGAAGCGGATCATCGCTCTTGCGGCGACATACGCAAAAAAAGAGGACTGTGCGGGGTGGCACAGTCCTCGAAACTAACCGCGCAATTCGGGGGGTATGGGGGGTGCGCGGCTGCCGGAACAACGCGCCCGCGCCCCTCGCGTTCCATGCCCGGCGAAAAATTAAGGCGGCAGCCCCTTGGTGGGTACTGCCGCCTGGCTCCGCCCTTACGAAAGTCGTGGGGCAGAATAAGCCGATTCATTGTGTTTGTTCAAAGGCAAAGTGAGGATGGCGCTGCGGAACTTCGCTCGCTGTGGAGACTTTCTCGACCGAGCCGCCTGACGGCCATCGGGAGAGAAAACGGTGCTGACCGGCAAGATCATCGTCCTGGCTGCCGCCATTGTTCTCGCCGTCACGGGCGCGAGCTGGGGTTTCGGTTTCACTTTCGGGCAAAACCCGTACACCGAGGGCCCGTTCTATAGCTACAACCCGCCGGATATCGGCGCGCACTGCACGTGGCAGCGGAAGTGGGTCACCGACAAAAACGGCCGCCGCGTCCTGCGGCGCCATCGTGTCTGCCACTGAGCGCTTTTGCCGAAGCCGATCCCGACCGTCAGCAGATAAAGAGTTCCTCCAACCGGGTGCCCGAGCGCGTCGTCACCAGGCGGGTGATAGTGCAGCCGGGCGGGGCAAATTCCGTGCGGAGAGCGCGGCCGTGCTGCCAGAGGGTGGTGTGCCGCCAGTCCACGTCCCAGGGATGAAGACGCTCCCAGGCCGTCAGCTCGTTCTGGATCTGAAAGCGGGTCCTGGTTTCGCCAAAATTGATGTCGGACGGCTTTGCAGCAGTGCTGCCTGCAAGGATGAGTGCGGAGGCAAGGACAAGATGTTTCATGGACTCAACAACCCGCATGTGATGCCGGTGTTCCCATTCTACCGTGAGGTCAGGCACGTCCGTATGGTCTTGAAATCAAGCAGGTGCACGCCGTCGCCGGCGAGAAAATCGTAAGGCGGGAAGTCTGCTTCCTCTTTGACCAGCCGCGCCTTCGTCTCGCATGCCGCTGCCTTCGGGTTACTTGAATAGTCTTTCGCCTTGCTTAATCCTGCCATCAATTCCGTCATCGGTTCCCGCACGCATTCGGCAACGGCGTTGTCCGAAAACTTTTCGCGGCCGATCGAGACGAGGCACGCGTAGTAGATATGCGCCTTGTTGTAGAACAGCATTTTTATGGCATCGATCGCGTCCTTATCGCGCTGCCTGCTTTTGGCCTGTTCGAAGTCCGGCCTGGTGAAGTCTTCCACCATGGCTCTGGCGATTTTTTTGTCTGCGTCCGCGGTTTGAGCGGCAACCTGTGTAGCCAACAGGCACGCACAGGCGACGAGCACAGCGCGCTTCATGGTTCTCTCCCGTGACCTGTTGGACGGCCGGGACACCGTATTGTGATACCTGCGCCGTGGTCCATCGCCGGCGCGATACGTTTTTTTAACCAGGCGGCGGCACCGTATCACACGACCGCACGTTTGATCAGAGGTTGGCTCGGATCATGCATCCGGCGGAAACATATCGGCGACGAGCCGAACGTGCGGAACGGGCCTGCGAGAACGCCCGTACCCCGGACGCCAAGCGTCTGGCGCGTACTGCGGCCCAGCGTTGGCGCGAATTGGCGGAGCTTGCCGAGCGTCGAGAGGCGGAGGGCCCTCCGATCCCCATCCGTTTCGGCGACGCCAGCGAGGCCGTCAATTACGCCCAGGACCACAAGTTTGCGCTCTACTGGAAAGGCACGCACGCCTTTGCGAAGCGGCAGCGCGAACTGGGCGACCGCTTCGTGGCGCGGCCCGTGTTCACGCGCAAGGGCTCGACCTACGTAGGTCTGGTGCCGCTCGACAGGCAAAAGAAGAAGGCGTGATCGGGGGAATTGCCGGCGCACAAGAGAGACCGTAGACTCAATCCCTACAGTGCCGCACCATTTCCATCCGGGGATAGAAGTCGTGTTGATACGTCATATTGCGACCGTAGCCGCAATCGCCGTCCTGCTTGGTCCCGTCAGTCTCGCGCAAGCCCAGTCCGACAACGAGCGCGAAGTGATGCTGCGCGGCGGCGCAACCAAGAAGGGCATCTACAACATCTTTGGCCTCGATGGCACCAGCCTCGGCCGCACCACCGTGCGTTATGACAGCAAGTATGCGCCAGGCACCATCGTCATCAACACGACAGAGCGGCGGCTTTATCTCGTTCAAGGCGGGGGCTCGGCGCTGCGCTGGGGCATCGGTGTTGGCCGGGCCGGCTTCCAGTGGAAGGGCACGCACAAGATCACCGCGAAAAAAGAAAATCCAGATTGGACGCCGCCGCCGGAGATGATCGCGCGGCAAAAAGATGTGCCGCGGCACATGAAGGGCGGCGATCCGGACAATCCGCTCGGCACGCACGCGATGTATCTCGGCAGTACGCTCTACCGGATTCACGGCTCGAACGATCCGGATTCGGTCGGCGAGGCGGAATCATCCGGCTGTTTCCGGATGAGGAACGTGGACATCGTAGATCTCTACGCGCGGGTCCCGGTCGGCACGACCGTCGTGGTGCAGTAAGGCCCTCAGCCCGCCTTGCAGTGGCGCGCCGTTGTGCTCGCTATGTCGTAGTGGGTCTCAGATACTTTCGACGATGACGACCTCTAATTCGCTCGCGCCGTCCTTCTCGCGGTGCGCGGCGGCCTCAAGGTACTCGGGCGATTCGTGGCAGGAGACCGCCTTCTCGAAGCTCGGGAACTCGATGACGACGAAGCGATGGAATTTCTCCGGGCCCTCAAGGATCTTGAACTTGCCGCCACGCGCCAGGAACGTGCCGCCGAATTTCCCGATGATGGCCGGCGCCAGATCGGCGTACTTCTTGTATTGCTCGG
>Ga0164308_10000025_pt1 | contig 67312 bp, 58 predicted proteins | sample Whisoiple_246_MG_FD_109983 | JGI IMG/M metagenome (GOLD analysis project Ga0164308, IMG submission 109983) | Soil microbial communities amended with fresh organic matter from upstate New York, USA - Whitman soil sample_246_MG | ecosystem: Environmental > Terrestrial > Soil > Unclassified >... | reverse complement strand
GCGCGCATGGCGAGTGAAAGCGAGCGCCCGGCGGCGGCAGCGGCGCTCGACGCGCGCCTGGCCGCGCTCGAGCAGGCGCTGAACGAAGGCGCGCGGGGTCCACTCGCCAAGACCGACACCTGGACCGAGGAGCGTGTACACTTCCTGCGCATGAAAGGGGACGTGCCGGCTGCTCGCGCAGCCCTTGGTCAGGCCAAGGGCGCGCCCATCGTGGATCCTTACCTGCTCGGCATGCTGGATCTCGCCGACGATGGCGAGCCTCGGGCGTTTGCCTCCATCCTACGCCGCTTGAAGGATGCCTCCGCCGCCGAGCGCGGGAGTTATCGCATGCGTTCGGCTTACATCCTGGCCCTGGTCGAGGCAGGCCAGCTCGACGACGCGAGGGCCGACTTCGCGCGCCTCGCCCAAAATGGGGACGCGACCAACGCTCCGCTCTACGGCGACCTGGTTCGCTTTCTGGAGGCGCGTTCCAAGGCAACCCCCGCACCAGCAAAGGGCGCACAGTGAAGGTTAGAGCAGTCCTCGTGCTTTCGCTCGCCCTCCTCACCGCTTGTCGGGGCCGCCCACGTGCCTCGGAGCACGACGAGACCCCGCTCTCCGGAGATGGCTATCTCGGCATCATCAACCTGCGCGAGTCCATCTCGGAGGAGACGCTCGGGCGCGGGCTTTTCCCGCTACCGGCGAGCCAGACCTACGTCGGCCTGGTGCAGAAGCTCGTGCGACTGGGCCAAGACCGGCGCCTGGGCGGACTGTTCCTCAAGCTGGGACCGGGGATCGGCTTTCATCGCGCGGAGGAGCTGACGCACCTGCTCCGAGCCTTCAAAGACGCCAAACGCCCGATCGTTTGCCACGCGCATGGGCTCGACAACTCCAGCGCCTGGCTGGCACTGGCCGGTTGCGACGAGCTCTGGCTGAGCGCTGCTGGTGACGTCGAGACCGTGGGCATCGGCGCGGAGCTCTCGTATCTCAAGGGTGCCTTCGACAAGCTGGGCATCGAGGCCGACATGCTCAGCATGGGTAGGTACAAGAGCGGAGCCGAGGCGCTCACTCGCGTCGATCCGAGCCCCGAGTCCCGACAGAATCTCAGCGAGACGCTGTCCCATCTGCGGGACGTCTGGCTGCGGGGCGCGAGCCAGGGGCGCAAAGACCCAGAAGCCACCAAGATCCAAATCGAGGACGGCCCCTGGACGCCGGAGCGCGCTCGCGACTTGGGCATCGTCAGTCACGTTGGCTTCGAGGACGAGGCACTGGCGTCGGCGCGCAAGCGCGCTGGAGTCGGACGCGAGGAGCAGGTGTTCGGCGGCGGCGGCGCGGAGGCGGGCGAGTCGCCCCTCGCCGAGATCGTCCGCCTGCTCGCCAGTGCGGGCGAGAAAGGCAGCGGGCGTCGACGCGTCGTGGTGGTTCCGGCGGTTGGTGGCATCACCATGGAAGGCTCGTCCGCTTTCGGTGGGGATTCCGGCATCACGGCCGGTGCACTCACCCGCACCTTGCGCCGGCTGCGCGAGGACACTGCCGTCCAGGCGGTCGTGCTGCGTTTGGATTCTCCGGGGGGGTCCCCGCTGGCCAGCGATCTCATCTGGCGTGAGATGATGCTTCTGCGCAAGGAGAAGCCGGTCATCGTGTCGATCGGATCGATGGCGGCGAGTGGCGGGTATTACATTGCCAGCGCCGGCACCAAGATCGTCGCGGCCGAGAGCGCGATCGTGGGATCCATCGGTGTCTTCGGGGGCAAGATCGTGGTGGGTGGAGCGCTCGAACGCTTCGGCGTGACACACCACGGCGTAGCGGCGAGCTCGGCGCCCGGGGCCGAAGCCCGCGCCCTCTACATGTCTCCGATGCGGCCTTGGGACGACGCGACGCGAGAGCGGGTGCGAGCCAGCATGCAGCGCATCTACGACCTATTCGTGGCGCGCGTGGCCGAGGGCCGCGATATGCCCGCCGAAGCGGTGTATCGAACGGCCGAAGGCGCGATTTTCTTGGCGGGGACGGGGAAGGACCGCGGGCTCGTGGACCAGATCGGCGGTCTCGTGCAGTCCATCGAGCTGGCCAGGCAGATGGCCAAGCTGCCGAGCGACATTCCGATCGTGGTCGAGGGCGCCGGCGAGAGCTTGATGGAGTCCTTGCTCTTGGGTCCCGACGCGGAGAGCGGTGACGTCGAAGCCGCGTGGCTCGCCTTCCAGAAGCGTCAGGCGGCAGCCATCTTTCCCGGTGCGGATCCAGCGGCTGCGCACCTGCTGTCTCCGTTTGCGGCAGCGGTTGGGCCTTTGCTGGCGGGCGAGACCGTCGTCGCTGCGCTGCCGTTCGCGATCACCCTGCACTAGGGCGCTCACTTGGGCTTCACACGCTTCGCCGGTTTCGCCACGCTCCGTTTCGCCGCCTTCTTGGGCAGAGGCTTTGCTTTGGCGAGCGCCGCCGCGTTCAGTGCGGCGAGTCGCCGCATCAGTACGCCATCACTCCAATCCTCCTCGGGCACCACGATCGCCGGCTTGGCCCCCGGATAGGGCGGCGCGCGTTCGTAGCTGCGGCAGACGTCTGCCACGGCGTCGGTTGCCTTGAGGAACAGCCGATCGTCGCAGACGAGGGCGATCAGTGTTCCGCGCACGTAGACGCCGTACTCGCCGAACATCGCACGGCAGCTCGCGTCAGGACCGAGTTGGCCGACGATGTAGTCGACGACGGATCGCGTGCTCGCCATGGCCAGAGGAGGGTGTCGGCTCGTTAGAGCTTGCCGGTCCGGAGCGCTTCGCGCACGACATCGACGGCTGCCTCGACGGCGATGCGCTCCTGGCGTTTGTCGTCGCGGTAGCGAATCGTGACGGTGCCATCGACGATAGTCTGCTCGTCGAGAGTGAGGCAGTAGGGCGTGCCGATCTCGTCGTGGCGCGCGTAGCGCTTACCGATGGTGTGTTGCTCGTCGTACCTCGCAGCGATACCGGCACCCAGAAAGCGCGCTGCAATCTCGCGGCCGCGCTTGACGAGCTCTTCGTCCTTCTTGACCACCGGCAAGATGCCGACCTTGTACGGGGCGAGCCGCGGATGCAGCTTGAGCACCACCCGATCCACCGTGCCGTCGGCAGCCAAGTCTTCGCTGTACGCGTCACACAGCACAGCCAAGACGCCGCGCGTAGCGCCCGCAGCTGGCTCCACCACGTGCGGCACGTAACGGTAGCCCGGTTTGCCCGTTTCGGGATCGATGGCTTCGGGGTCGAAGTACTCGAGCTTCTTGCCCGAGCCCTTCATGTGAGCCTTCAGGTCGTAGTCGGTACGACTCGCGATACCCTCGAGCTCGTCCCAGCCCCAGGGGAACTCGTACTCCACGTCGAAGGTGCCGTCGGAATAGTGGGCTAGCTCGGCGTCGTCGTGCTTGCGGAAACGGAGCCGCTCCTTCTTCAGACCCAGGCCCTCCCACCACTTCTGGCGCTCCCCCTTCCAGTATTCGAGGTACTTCGGCCCTTCTCCCGGCGGGCAGAAGAACTCCATCTCCATCTGCTCGAACTCGCAGGAGCGGAAGATGAAGTGCTCGACCGTGATCTCGTTGCGGAAGCTCTTGCCCATCTGCGCGATGCCGAAGGGGACCTTCTGGCTCTGACTTTGCTGCACGTTCAAGAACTGCACGAACATGCCCTGCGCCGTCTCCGGACGCAGATAAACGGCCGTTTTCGCCAGCGCCTCCACCGCCAAGCGGTGCAAGTCCTCGTCGCCTTGGCCGTCGGCAACGCCCTGGCGCACGGCCTCGATCACCATTTGCATCGGGCTCACCGGACCGAGGCTGGTGGTGAACATGCCGTTGAAGGTGCGCTCGGCGCTGAGCAAGGGTGACCCGCAGTTGGGACACGCGTAGCCGCGGTCACCCGCGACGAGCCCGACGACGCTGACACCGTCGCGCTTGAGCGTCGCGCCCTCGGCGAGGGTGGCCTGTCCTGCAGTCAGGAGCTCCTTGATCTTCTCTTCGGCCAGCTTGGCGCGACCCTTGTCGGACAGCGTCACGAGCGCCTGGCTTCCTGCTTGGAGCTTGGGCGCCTTGTCGGCGCGGAAACGTTCCTGGCAGACCAGGCAGTCGACCAGCGGATCGTTGAAGTTGCCGACGTGCCCGCTGGCGCGCCAAACGTCCGGGTGCATGATGATCGACGACTCGAGGCCGACCACGTCCTCGCGGCTCGTGACCATGAACGTCCACCATTCGTTCATGAGGTTGCGCTTGAGCTCGACGCCCAAGGGGCCGTAGTCGTAGGCGCTCTTGAGGCCACCGTAGATCTCCGAACTTTGGAAGACGAAGCCCCGGCGCTTGGCCAGGGAGACGATCTTCTGCATGAGCTCGGGTTCTTTGCTGGGCGCGGTCATGGCGGGCACCGTTTACCACAAGGGCTGCCGAACCGGCCCGCTCCAGCCGTGCAGCGAAATTGTAGCCTCGAGGGGCCACCGGCGGCCTGGTTCGAGGGCGAACGGCACTTTGCGCCGGCCTTTCGCCTTGTTTTCGGCTGGCCCGGAGCTACACACTCGGCGACTTGTACGCCGCGCGGGGCTCCTCTAAGGACCTACCCGCGCGCATTACCCGCTACTGTCACGAATCGAGTCAACGAATCATGAATGCTCCCGTTTCGGCGAAGGCCGCTGTGTCTGATTTCGTCACCTTCGACGACCGCTCCTTGGCCTCGTCTTGGTCCGGCAAGAAGGTGCCCTTCTCCGACGTGTACGAGGCGTACATCGATGGTCGCATCGACATCCCCGCCGACAAGTGGGACGACTTTTTCGACACGCGTCACGACACGATGACGTTTCGCCTGACGGAGAGCCACATCAAGTGGGCCGTCACGAACTTCCTGCCGGAAGTGACCATCCACTCCAAGTCGCAGGACAGCCGCATCGTCAGCGAGCACTACAACCGCGGCAACGACTTCTTCGAATGGTGCCTGGGCCCCGCCATGGTCTACACGGCCGCCTACCACGACAAGATCGACGCACCGCTCGAGGAGTCGCAGTACCGGAAGATCGACCGCGTTTGCGACAAGCTGAAGCTGGGCGCTGGCGAGAAGCTGCTCGACATCGGCTGTGGCTGGGGCACCTTCGTTGCTCGCTCGGCTCGCGAGCGTGGCTCGAACAGCTATGGCGTTACGCTGGCTCAGGAGCAGGTCAACTTCGGCACCGCACGCATCAACGCCTATGGCGTGGCGGATCGCGCCAAGGTCGAGGTCTGCGACTATCGCAACATCACCGGCAAGTTCGACAAGATCGTCTCGCTCGAGATGGTCGAGCACGTCGGCATCAAGAACCTGAAGACCTACTACAAGAAGGTGAACTCGCTCTTGAAGGACGATGGCCTCTTCTTGCTCAGCTGGACGGGCATCCGCGGCCTCAAGAACCCCCAGAACCCGCTATCGGCACTGACCATGCGCCCCGAGGACCTGATCTGGGGCCTCTTCATGAATCGCTACGTTTTCCCAGGCGCCGACGCGAGCCTGACCTTGGCAGGCATGATCGAGGCCGCCGAGGACAGTGGCTTCGAAGTGATCGACGTCGAGAACATGAGCGCCCACTACGTGCTCACGCTCCGCGCCTGGCGCGACATCTGGGTCAGCAACCGCGAAGCCGTGGTGAAGACCTACGGCGAGCGCTGGTACCGCCTCTGGTACTTCTTCCTGCACTGGTCGGCGATCATCGGCGAGCGCGGCTGCGCCTTCAATTATCACCTGCTCATGCACAAGAACGACGAGACGTTCGATCGTATGGGCCTGCGCTACCGCGGGCTGCCGTACTGCCGTAGCTAAGGCTGTCGGCACGAGCTCGCTTTCGCCCCGTGGCGCCTTCACCGGCCCACGGGGTTTTTCGTACCTGGTCCCGGCGCCTTGCCAGAGGCGTCCTTCTGACCTACCTCCGGGTCGAGGATTTCCGCTTCATGAGCTCAACGGACAAGCCCAAGGTCGCCGCCCCCCAGGAACCTTCCCTCATCGAGAAGGTCGGCATCGGCGGCGTGCTGAAGATCGCCGCCACGGTCGTGCTCTTCCTGCTCATGACCTGGTTCTACACGATGATCCCGATCGCGGGCCTGGGCCTCTGGCCCTTCCTGTTCTTCGGCTGCGTGTCGCTCATCGTCGGCGTCTGCGACGACCTCGGCGTCTACCGCTGACCGCTCACCGCCGGCCGTTTGCACGTGTTTCGGCGTCAGGTCGACCTGAACCGCCGTCGCGCGCTCGCCGAGCGCTACCGCATGCAACGCGAGCTGCGTGCGGTGCTCGGCGAGTTGGGAGGGTAAGTTCCCTCAGAACGGGCAGTCGACCTGTTGCGAGGTGAAGGTCGGGTTGTCGGCGACCTCGAACCAGTCGACGAACCAGAGGCAGCCGTCCCGCGCGTCGCCGGCGGGGATCTTCTGGCACTCCTGCCGTACGCATTCTTTCTTTGCGTCCAGGGAGCCGCTGCACTCGGCAAGGAAGCCTCCGTACTGCGCACCGAGATCGCTCGTGCCCCACTGGTTGCTGCAGGCATTGTACTGACCGACACCGCCGCCGGGGATCATCATATCGAACTGGTTGCCAGCGACGTCGCCGCCGGTGTTCGTCACCTTGACGATCATCTGCTTGCCCTTGATGCGCTTGGACCCGGCGTCGTTCACGTTGCTGTGACCTTCACCCGTGAACTGAATGCGGTAGCAGCCACCGCAGTTGGGGTTCGCCTTGGCGATGTGCCCATAGGAAACGCACTCGTCGACGGCGTAGGGCGCATCGTCGTAGCAAGCGAACGCGCCGCCGCCGGAGCAGGAGCTGCTGTTGTCGCCGGTGACGCTCGTCCCGTCCTTGTTGCACTTGTGTCCGCCGTTCTGGGCGCAGTGCGGCTGGCAGCAGTCCCAGTAGCGCGTGGCGAAGCCGTCACCGCCGCTAACCTGGGGCAGGTGTGAGCAATCGGGGGGACCGGATGTGCCGCCACCGCTGCCGCCCGTGCCGCCAGTCGGTGTGCAGCGGCCGCAGGTGATGTCGCAGTAGCCAGCAAACCAAGCCTCGCCGCAGGCATTGGCCTCGTCTTTCCACAACGTGCAGTCCGCCTCGGGCCAGGTTGGGTCATACGGGTACGGGGTGTCGACACAGGGAGGTTCAGCCGTGCCGCCGGAACCACCGCCCGCCCCGATGACTCCCCCGCCGGTGCCGGTCCCACCGGTGCCGATCAGGGTGCCACCAGCCGAGACGGTCCCGCCTGCTGCCGAGCCCCCGGTGCTCGCTCCGCCGGACCCAAGAACCGCACCGCCGCCAGCGCCCGGGCCGCCACCGCTGCTGCTAGCTCCGCCGGATGCCGCGCAATTCTGGCCGGGAGGACACAGCACCTGCACCGGTTCGATGCTGCAGGCGCCGGCGCCCAAGAGGAGGGTCAAAAGCGATGCGCCGAAGGTCACGCTGGTGAAGGATCGACGCGGCGTACGGCAAGAAGGGGGGGCGATTCTATCCATGATTCCTGGTCAAGGTTGGGCGACCGGAGGCCAGTCGCGAAACTCGTTGGGGGTCAGGCGCCGAGCAAAACTCGGCCATGCCCCGCCACCCGCCCGGCGAAGCAAGACAAAGGTAGCCAAGGGGCCCACCCGGCGCCTCCAAATCCAGACCAGGACCCCGAAATTGGGCTAACGCCGTGAGGCGGTGCTGCACAATTTCGGCGGCAGCGCTTTCCAGTGGCACCGGCCGGAGGGTTGGCCGCCTCGGCCGACCTCGTCGGGCTGGGCTGGGCTGGGCTGGCCGGGGTTGGGCTGGGCTGGCCGGGGTTGGGCTGGGCTGGCCGGGGCTGGCCTGGCCGGGCTAGCTGGCGGAGAGGGCGGGATTCGAACCCGCGGTGGACTTTTGATCCACGCCCGCTTAGCAAGCGGGTACCTTCGGCCACTCGGTCACCTCTCCGGAGTGGGGGAGCCGGAAGCTAGCCGGGAGCGGACCGATTGCAAGATCCCTCGCGGCCGTCCCGGGCCGTTTCGCAGGGTCCCGGGGAGGCCCCCAGCAGGCCCCTAGCAGCTCCCGTGGCCGCGGGCGGGGAAGATCTTGCCGGGGTTCATGACGCCGCGGGGGTCGAAGGCCGCCTTCAGCCCCAGCTCGAGCTCGATGAGCGCGGGCGGCTGCTCGAGCGGCAAAAACGGAGCCTTGAGGATGCCGATGCCGTGCTCCCCACTGAGCGTGCCGCCCAAGGCGAGAGTGGCGCGAAAAAGTCCCTCGACCGCCTGGTCGACGCGCTGCTTCTCGTCGGCGTCGTTCCACAGGAAATTGACGTGCAAGTTGCCGTCGCCCGCGTGACCGTAAGAGAGGGCATCGATGCGGTGCTCCTCACCCAGCCGCTCGACCGACTCGACCAATGCTCCGAGGCGAGTCCTCGGCACCACCACGTCTTCGCTGATCTTGCATTTGGCTCGCGTGCGCACGGCCACGCTCATCTGCTTGCGCGAAGCCCAGAGCTTGCTTCGCTGTGACTCGGACTGAGCGACCACGACGCTCGCCGCGCCCGCATCGGTGCAAGCATTGCCAACCAGCTCGGCCTGCCGGGCCGCTTCGTCTTCGCCGCCGTCCACTTCGATCAAGAGCAGGGCCTTGGCCGCGGCATCGAGCCCGACGCCACTATTGCGCATGACGGTGAGCGTCTTTTCGTCGAGAAACTCGAGACAGCGCGGCAACACGCCTCTCTGCAGGATGGCGCTGACGGCGTCGGTCGCTGCGCGGAAGGCAGGAAACAAGGCGCACAGCGTCATCACGCTCGGTGGCTTGGGGATCAGGGCGAGCGTGATGGCGCCGAAAGCCGCCAGCGTTCCTTCGCTGCCGACGAGCAGCGAGGTCACGTCGTAGCCGGTAACCCCTTTGCGCGTGCGTCGACCGGACTGGAACACGGCGCCGTTGGGCAGCATGGTCTCGATGCCCAGGACGTAGTTGCGCGTGGGCCCGTACTTCAAGGCCCTCGGTCCGGCGGCGTTCTCGGCGACGTTGCCGGCCAGGCAGCACAGCTCCGCCGAGTTGGGATCGGGCGGGTAGAACCAGCCTTCGGCCTCCACGAGCGCATGCAGGTCCGCAAGGACGACGCCCGGCTCGACGACCACCAACCCCTCGTTTCGATCGAATTCGACGACGCTGCGCAGCAGATGCGTGCAGAGCACGATGCCGCCGTGCACGGGTACGGCTCCCCCCGTGCGCCCGCTGCCGCCGGCGCGTGGCGTGATGGGAACCCCGGTTTCCTGTGCCACCTGGAGCGCCGTCGCTAGGTCTGCCGTCGATTCCGCCAGAACGACTGCATCGGGCAGCACACCGGTCAGACCGGAGTCGTCCGTGAGGTATTCCGCTGGCGCTTCCGAGCCGGCGAGCATGCGGCTACCCAATTTCTGGAGCAGCAGCTGTTTGGCGCGGTCGGCCTGGGCGGCACTGTGAATGGCAGCAGCGTGCATGGCAGCAGCGTGCGTCAAACGTTAGCGCTCGAACGGAGGATCGTCTTCCGATAGTGATCGAGCTCGGCGATGGACTGCTCGATGTCGAACAGGGCGTCGTGTTCGGCACTCTTGGGCTTGTCGTAGACGCGGGTCGGATACCAAAGCCCGGCGAGCACTTTCAGACTGCTGACGTCGACCATGCGGTAGTGAAGGTAGCCCGCGAGCGCAGGCATGTAGCGATCGATGAACTTCCGGTCCGAGTGAATCGTGTTGCCACAGAGGACGGGCTGATGCGGACACCAGCCGCTGACCCGCGCCAAAAGCTCCTGCTCGGCGCGCCGGACCTCCGTCTTCGAAGCGCGGACGCGCCCGACGAGGCCCGTCTTTTCGTGCATGCTGCGCACGAACGGGACCATGCGTGCCAGCACCTCGTCGGGTTGCCAGATGTCCACGACGTAGCGTTCGAGCGGCTCGAGCTCAGCGGTGGTGACGATCAATGCGGCCTGCAGGATCGCGTCGACCGTCGGGTCGAGCCCCGTCATCTCGAGGTCCATCCAGACGAGGTTCGTCTTCGACTGCTGGCGATTCGGCGTCTCGGTCATGCCCCGCCGAGTCTAGCAGCTAATCTCGTCCCTTGGCGCCCGCCCTGGGTAGAACGATGCGCGGATCCTTCTGTCGCTGCCGGTAGAGCAGGAGCAGATGTCCGATGCGCTGGACGCTCTGGGCCCCCAGCTCCGCTTCGATCGAGGCTGCCAGATCGGCCGCGGGAGCAGCCGGCTCCTTCGGCAATTTCACCTTGATCAGCTCGTGCGACTCCAGGGCGCCGTCGATCTCGCGCAGCACCGCTTCCGTCAAGCCCTGGCGGCCCAGCAGTACGACCGGTTCGAGCGTGTGTGCGAGTGCACGCAGGTGGCTCTTCTGCTTGCCCGTCAGCACGGGGCGGCTCTTGGGATCGGTCATCGCGCGGTGGCCCTAGCACATCGCTCCGGCCCGCCAAAAGTCACGAGGCCAGCTCCGCCCAGTAGCGGGCAAGGTCTGCCGGGAAGGGCGCCGAGACGTCGACGGGCCGTGCGCTCGTCGGATCGATGAAGCGGACTTCGGCCGCGTGGAGTGCGAGTCGCGACGGTCGTGGCATCCCGCTGGGCAGTGGCGCGCCGTACCTGCGGTCACCGAGCACGGGGTGGCCGGACGCTTTGGCGTGGATGCGGATCTGGTGGGTGCGCCCCGTGTCGAGCTCGGCCTCGACCCAGGTGGCAAGCTGGGTCCGTTCGCGCACGCGGAACTGCGTCCTGGCCGACTTGCCCTGGATGGGTTCGTTCGCGGTGAAGTCGGCCTCGATGGCGCCCGCCAAGAAAGCGACGTACTTGCGACTCAGCGTTCGCGTCTCCAGTTGCTCGGCGAGGGCGCGGGCCGCTTTCGGGGTTCGGGCCAGCACGAGCACTCCGCTGGTCGGTGCATCGAGGCGGTGCACGAGGTGAAGTTCTCCCTGGCTGGGTCGCAGGAAGTGGAGCAAATCGGCCTGGTCGGTTTCTGGTGTTGGTGCGCTCAAGACGCCGCTCGGTTTGTCCACCACCAGGAGCTCGGGTGTCGAAAGCAGGATCGGAATCTGCGGCGGTGGCGCCGCAGGCTGGGGAGCCTCGACGATCGGGCTTAGGTGAACCTCGAGCGCCTGGCCCGAGCGCACGACGCGTCCGGCCACTTTCACCCGGGCGCCAGCCAAAAAAACGCTGCCCTTGGCGATGAGCCGGCGCGCCTCCGTGCGTGAGATTTCGGCAGACAAATTGGCCAAGGCCTGGTCGAGGCGAAGGCCAGCGACTTCAACGGGCACACGAAAGCGGAGGGTCCTTCCCGAAGCCACGAAGTCCCTATACCGCTTTGCACGACGGCGTGCGGCTTGGTAAGGCGCGAGGCGCTCCACATGATTGCCCTCGGCATCGATCCCGGCACGCGGAACCTCGGCTGGGGCGTGGTGGAGCGCAGTGGCCAGCGCCTGGTTCACCTTGCACATGGGGTGATCCGTCTGTCGCCGTCGGCCACGCTGTCCGTACGCCTGCTCGAGATCTCGCTTCGCTTGGACGAGGTCATCGCCGAGCACAAGCCGAAGGTCGGATCGGTCGAAGGCATCTTCTTCGACAAGAATGCGCAGAGTGCGGCCAAGTTGGGCCACGCGCGCGGTGTCGTGCTCTTGGGCCTCGAGCGGCGCGGCGTGCTCGTGCGCGAGCATGCCCCGGCCAAGGTCAAACGTGCCCTGGCCGGCCACGGTCAGGCGGAGAAAGGTCAGGTCGCCCGGATGGTCGCGGCCGTGCTCGGCCTGTCGGAGCTGCCCCCGGCCGATGCCGCCGACGCCCTGGCGCTCGCGATCACCGAGCTTCGCCTGGACCCGCGGGCCCGCGCCCTCGAGGACCAACGTCAGGCCCGGAGTCGCCGGCAGGTGCCCCCGCATTTGGCCGAGGCCGTCCGCCGTGCGCGGGCTGCCCGCAGTCGGTGACTTTTGGACCGGGGAAGTGCGGCACCGGTAGAATCGTATGGTAAGGGAACGGGCCGCCCGCACTGCGGCGACTCGCTCGTCCAGCCATGCTTCCCCGGAACCTTCCCCACCGTCGTTTGTCGTCCGCCCTGATTGGAGTCTCCCTGGCTTGGGTCTCCGCCGCCTGGGCGGCGCCGCATCTCCCGCTGGCACCCGGGCTCATCGGTGGCCCGAGCTGGCTGGGCCAGGCCGCCAAGCCGCCTGCGCCCATGAACGCTACCGAGCTCGCCGAGCGGGTGCAGAACTTCTACGACCAGAGCAAGACGTTCAAGGCCAAGTTCAAGCAGCGCTACTTCATTGCGGCGTACAACAAGTTCAAGGATTCCAGCGGCAGCGTGGCGTTCGAGAAGCCCGGCAAGATGAGCTGGCGCTACCAGAGCAGCGGCAACCGCGTCGTCTCCGACGGCAAGACCATCAAGGTCTACGAGCAGGAGAACAAGCAGATGTACGAGCAGAACATCGACAAGAGCCAATACCCGGCGGCTCTGGCGTTCTTGCTCGGCGGAGCGAAGCTCAAAAAGGAGTTCAAGCTCGAGAAGCTCGACCCATCGGCGCTCGGCTTCGAAGGTGGCTACGTGCTCTCGGCCGAGCCGAAAGAGCCGACGCCGGCCTTCCAGAAGATGCTGCTCTACGTGGACGGAGCGACTTTCCAGGTCCGTCGCGTGCTCATGATCGACGCTCAGCGCAATCGCAATCGCTTCGACTTCGAAGAGCCCATCGTCAACGAGCCGGTTCCGCCCGCCGAGTTCGTGTTCTCGCCGCCCCCGGGCACCCAAATCATCAAGCCCTGAGCGCGCGGTCGATCCTCTGGTAAGCTCGGCAGCATGCTGACGCTCGCCGAGTTCACGTCACCCATGGGGCTCATCTCCGTCGCGGAGTGCAAGGAGCGCATCCTGGCGGTGCACTTTGGCGACACCGAAAGCCTGTTCGGTCATCACCCGGCGCTTCTGGACCGCCCGTGTCGCACGAGCGCTCCGCTCGGCCCCGCTGGCCGCAACCTGCGCGACTACCTGGCTGGTCGGGCGTCTGCGCCGCACGCCAAAGTCGATCTGACGCTGGTCGCGAGCGACTTCGATCGCTTGGTCCTCAAGCGTTTGTACCGCACCCGCCCGGGCGAGACGCTGTCCTACGGCGACCTAGCGCGTGAGGTGGGCAAGCCAACGGCCGCCCGCGCCGTCGGCGGCGCCATGCGCAGAAACCCCATCCCCATCTTGATTCCCTGCCACCGGGTGGTGACCAGCGTCGGCGCGCTCGGGCATTACACGGGCGGCGTCGACAAGAAGGAGTGGCTGCTCGCCTTCGAAGGCGTCGAACTCCGCGCCGCCTGAAGCGGCGCCCGTCGATTCTGCGCGCCACCGGAGGCGGCGCGCCCGTCATTTCACTTGATGACGTCGAGGCAGCCGAACGATAGCTGCACCGTCGCGCCCGGCGACGCCTTGAGCTGCTCGCAGCTGGTGGGGCACAGATCGATCTGGGTTCCGGTCGCGTCCAAGCTCCAGCCTTCGCCGCAGTCTCCGACGCTGTCACGGAGGTAGGCCGAGCCCGTCCCGTCCGCCCACTTGACGACCAGGCTCGTGTCATCGAGGTCGAGCTCGTGACCTTCCGGTGGGTCGGGAATCACGAACGAACAGCTGTTCACGACTGCAGTGGCGATCGCGCGGAGGCCTTCGGTGAGTGCCGTGGCGAAGTCGGCCTCCTGCGTCATGTCCATGTGGCAGAAGGCCGGACCGGCCTCCATGCAGCCATCCTTGGCGGTGCCGCCTTCGATGGCGCCCTTGGACAGCCAGGGGCGCTTGTCGCTGCCGTCGGAGCCCACCTCGCTGCCGGGCGAACCGATCAGGAAGGTGCGGACGCCTTGGCCGGCCGCGGCGGTGATTTCGTCGACGATCGGTTGGGTGGGCACGTCGGCGAGCCCGCCGACTGGCCCGCCGCCGCCCATCACGCAACCGGCAGGACAGGCGGTGGCCGGAGGCGTGGGCCCGCAGCCCTGTGGGCATTGGACTGGCGCCGGGGCCGTGATGCAGCCTTCAGCCATGGTCGGCGCACCGTCGGTCAGGAGCACCATGAACTTGTCACCCGTACCCATGTAGGGCACGAGGCTCGAGGTGAGGGCGTACCGGTAGGCGTCCTCGGTCGGCGTGTAGCCGTTGGGGTTGGTGGTCCTGAGCGCATCATCCAAGGTCGTGCGCTGCGCCGAACCCGCCTCACCGAGCGCCGCGATGTCCAGGATGGCCTCGGTATTGATGCACTCTTCGACTGGCCGCGCCGTCGTGCTCGCGCTGTTCGTCATGTTTGGGTAGAAAAGGATGCCCGCGGCGACCGAGCCAGGTAGCTCGTCGAGCGCGGCGCGCAGGGCATCGCGCGTCACCGTCCAACGCGACTCGCCCATCTCGCCACCCGGCGCCATCGTGTTCATCGACAGACTCGTGTCGACGACGAACTGCAGGATGGCCGGCAGGTTCTCACCCTCGGCCGTCCAGCCTTGGCAGGAGGTGCCGTCCTCGAGCGCAGCGAGCTCCTCGGGAGTCAACGAGACGATGCCACCTTCGCTCGGCCCCAGGGTGCCAGAGCCGGCGCCTGTGCTGGAGCCGAGATCCGTGCCTCCGATCGTGCTGTTGCCGCCGCCGCTACCGGTGCTGGAGCCGCCGCCAGTGCCTCCGATCACGCTGCCGCCGGTCCCTGGTCCGTCGTCCGGGTGGGTCGCGGGCGAGCCACAAGCGAGCGGTACCAGCGCGAGGACGAGAGAGGCTAGGCCAAGTTCGAAAGTACGGATCGTTCGTGAGGTCATGATGAGAAGGTCCTCGCTGTCGAGCGAGACACACACCGGGGGCGAGGGCGGTATCGCGTCCCGGTTCGGTATCCTACCGCATGCGTTAGCGCGCTAGCGGAAAAAGGCACGCGCGCGCCAGGGTTCGGAGAATTCCTTACCGCCGGAACATTCTCGCCCTGTCGCCTCACAATTCGCTCCTGGGGAGGCAAGAGCCCCTGAGTCGAGCGGGGCCGGGCCAGAAACGTCATCTGGAATTTCGTCTAGCCCTTTCGGGCTCGGTGCTCCAGAGCCACCTTCGCGGCTTTTTTTGGAAGAAAAGTGAGCCGATCGCTCGGCCTTCGGAATCACTTCGTGACGACGTCGATGACTTCGGTACCGCAGCCGAAGGTCAGCTGGACCGTGGCCCCCTCGTCGAGCTTGACCTCGTTACAGGTCGTGGGGCAAAGCTCGACCTGGCCGTCTTCGTTGAAGGTCCAGCCCACATCGCAGGCGCCGACGTTGTCGGGCAGAAACAGGGAAGCGCTACCTGAGCCCCAGGTGACGACCAAGTTCGTCAGGGTCGGATCGATGGTGTCCCCGTCGGGCGGCTCGGGAATCTCGAACGTGCAGGTATCCACGACCTGACCGGCGATGTTGGCCAGCCCTTCGCGCAGGGCGGCGCCGAAGTCCTCTTCCTGCGTCATGTCCATGTGGCAGAAATTCGGCCCGTCCAGGGCACAGCCTGCGCTCGCGGTGCCGCCCTCAGTCGCAGCCCGCGAGAGCCAAGGCCGCATATCGCCGTTCGCTTCCTCGGAGGCCTCCTCGCTGCCGGGCGAGCCGATCACGAATGTACGGATGCCTTGTGCGCGAGCGGCAGTCACCTCATCGATGATCGGCTGCGTTGGCATGTCGCGGATCTGCTGCTGCGTCGCGTCATGCGAGTTGCAGCCGAGGGACATGGTGGGCGCGCCGTCGGTGATGAGCAGCATGAACTTCTGATTGCCGCTCCCCATGTACGGGAGGAGGCCCTCGTTCAGCGCGTATCGGTAGGCGTCGTGGGTTGGCGTGTAACCGTTCGTCTGCGCAGCGTCGAGCGAGCGCCGGAGGGCGTTTCGCTGCTGCGAATCGGCCTCCCCGAGCTGCTCGATCGGCACCATTTCGTCCACGTTCACACACTCCTCGATGGGCCGGTCCGTGGAGCTGAGCTGCACGTTCGCCATGTTCGGGTAGTAGAGCACGCCAACGGCGACCGAGGCGGGTAGGGCATCGATGGCGTCTCGGAGCGCGTCGTGCGTCACTTCCCACTTGCTCTGGTTGGTGCCGGGCGCTGACTCGGTCATCGACCAGCTCACGTCGACCACGAGCTCGAGCGTGGCCGGCAAGTTCTCACCTTCTGCGGACCAGCCAGTACAGGAGGCGTGCTCGATGTCCTGAATCTGCTCGGAGGTCAGGTCGACCTTGCCACCTTCGCTGGCGTCGAAATCTGGATTGTTGGTCGAGCCGTCGCCATCGGGGTCCAGGCCTTGGCTGATGTCGTTCGAGTTGACGTCTCCACTATCGCCCTTTCCGCCGCAAGCCATGGCCAGGGCGGTAGCGCCGAACGCCGCCAAGAGGCCCGGGACGGCGCGAGTTCTGCGATTCAGGATTGTTTTTGCCATACTGGATCCAAACTTCGGGGTGGGAGACGGCTCTCGATTCGATTGGTCTGCGTGGAGGTGGTCCTTCACGCCCCCAACGAGATGGTGGAGCCGGGGTCCCTGTCATGAAGGGTTCGGCCCAGCGTACAAGTATGGTACCGACGCGAGGCCTGGACCAGGCACGGGCAGCCGAATGCCACGACTCCCCGGCGCGTTCGTGCACCGAGGAGCGATTTTTCCGTTGGACTTGCGGCGGATGCGCGCCGCTACTCAGCCCAAGACTTGGGATTCGCAGCCGACCACGATCTCGATCGTGCCGCCGCCGAACATGCTGCAGGACTGCGGGCAGACGAAGATCTGCTCGGGCTCGTTGGCGTTATCGAAGTACCAGCCACCGCTGCTGCCGCAGTTTCCGCCGGTCGGCACCTTGTAGATGATCTCCGGGGCGCCGTTCTTGGGCGTGAACACCACGTTCACCTCGTCCGGATCGATCGTCTGTCCAGCGGGCGGTTCCGGTACCTCGAAACCACACAGCGCGGGGCTGTTGGCCACGCGCTTGAGGCTCTCGGTCAAGTCTTCGATTGCAGTCGGGCAGTCGTTGACGAAGAAGGCGTCGTTCGTCCCGCCAGCATCGGCGACGCGCTTCAGGTTCGATACTTCACCGATGCCCACGACGAACGTGCTGATGCGCGGGTCGCCGTTCAGATACTCCTCGGCGAGGTCCTCCAGCGTGCTGATCGAAGTGTCGTCGCACGCGTCGTCGACGTCCGACGTCGGGTCGGTCGGATAACCGTCGGTCGCGAACACCACCACGACGGGACGCTCGGGATGGTCCTCGGCCCACTGCTTGGCGTAAGTGAGCGCGCCGGTGAAGGCCGGCACCGAGGGCGTGAGGCCGCCGTAGGTTGGGTACAGGGCCCCGTCGTTGGTTTCCGAGGTGTTCTCCTCGATAGCGTCGGTCAAAGGCCCGGCGTTGTCGCTGAGGAAATCGATGGGTACGTCGGGCGTCGCGTAGGCGTCCACATCACACTGTTCATCGCCGAACTTGGGGAAAAATCCCAGGCCGACGCGCAGCGTTTCGGAAGAGGGGTCGTTGATGAACTCCTTGAGCGCCGTGGTGAGTGCTTCCCAGCGGGTGGGCGAGTTGGCATCGGATTCCACCACGTTGTGATCGCCCATGGACACGGAGCGATCGACCAGGAAGAAGATGTCCGCTTCGGATGCCTCGCTCTCGAACGACGAGCCCGTGCAATCATCGAACTCGGGAAGGTCTCCGTTGCCGGAGCCACCCAGACTGCCGCCGCTGACGTCGCGCGACGATCCGCACGCATCGTCCGGATCGTCGACGGTCGACCCGCTGCCACCGGTGCTACTCCCCGAGCCACCGCTGCTGGAGGAACCGCCACCCGTGCCGCTGTCGGTCCCGCTGCCAGCTCCGCCGGTTCCGCTGTCGGTCCCGTTGCCGGCGCCGCCGCTACCGCTGTCCGTGTCGGTGCCGCCGTCCGCGGGCGGATCGCTGCCGCAGGCTAGACTGACCGAACAGACCAGCGCTCCGAGCCAAAGGGCGGAAAAGATGGGCCGCTTCAAGGGGGCTTCAAGCGAGCTGGTGCGGACGTTGAGCTTCTTCATGCGGTCACCTCGAGGAGCAAGGACAAGGAAATCGGAAACAGCGGATTAGCACAGTCTGGACTCGCAATCCTTCGACTGGCAATGCCCGAACCGGCGTTGGACGGTCAGCTGCCGTGCGAACATTGCCGATCTACTAGGCCGATGTACTAGTACCGGGGCTCCTCGTGAGCAGGCAAGCCGCGCAGGCAGGGCGAGCAGTCGGGCAAGGTGCGAGTCCGCGCACCGCGCGCCCGCGAATTCATGCAATGCTCCTTTGCCCCGAGCGGCACATCATATAAGACTGACAGCTCTTTCCCGCATTCTTCGCGATATTTCCGCGCAATATATTTCCGCGCAAGAAAAACGAGAGGTCCCCATGCTTCGACGCACACCGCTGGCACTGCTTCTTTTGGCTGGTTCTGTATTTCCCCTTTCGTGCTCGGAGACGCCGACGGATTCCGACACGGATACCGGGGTCGGCGGCACTGGTGTGGGCACTGGTGGCGGGCTCTCGGTGGACGGCAGTACCGGTGGGCAGGGACAGGGCGGTGAGGGAGCGACCGGCAACCCGGCTGCGTGCGGCGAATTCCAGGGCCTCGAGCAGTGCGGCCTCGACCAGCTGAGCGCCGAGACGACGCCAGTGAACGTCCTTCTGGTCTTGGATAAGAGCGGCAGCATGGACAAGGCGCCGGACAATGGCTCGTCGACCACACTGTGGGAGGCGGTCAACACGGCGCTCGAGAGCTCGCTCGCCGACGCTAGTCCCGCGGTGTCGTTCGGGCTCCAGCTTTTCCCGGGTCGAACGGTGATTCCGGATTGCGACGCCGATGACTGTTGCAGCATCTCCGGCACGGAAGTCGACGTGGAGGTCGGTCCCGGGGACGAGCCTCGAGCCGACATCCTGGACCTCTTGGGTCGCACGAAGCCCGGCGGCGGCACGCCCACGGCGGAAGCCCTGGCTCGCGCTCACAACTACTTCACGGTCGGACCCGGCGCGGCGCTCGACGGCGCCAAGTTCGTGCTGCTTGCGACCGACGGCGGTCCGAACTGCAACGGGGACAATTCCTGCGACGCAGCCTCCTGCACGCTCAACATCGACGGCAACTGCAACGTGGATCCCACCAATTGCTGTGCGACGACGCCGACCGGCTGCCTCGACGATGACAACGTGCTCGCCCAGATCGAGCAGCTCTACCAAGCGGGCGTCGACACGTTCGTCGTTGGTCTGGCCGGCACCGAGGAGTACGCCGAACAGCTCGATGCATTCGCGCAGGCCGGCGGCAGGGCGCGTGAAGGCGCCGCGGAGAGCTACTACAAGGTGGCTGCGTCCGGGAGCGCCGCGGGCCTCACCGACGTGCTCAACGACATCACCCGCCAGCTGGTGCAAGAGTGCGACGTCGAGCTGAAGCCCGGCGAGCTCGACCTGAACGAGCTCAACGTCGCCGTCGATTGCGCGGTCGTGCCGTACTCGGTCCCCGAAGAGGCGGGCCAAGGTGGGGCCGGTGGTGAAGGCAGCCAGGACCCGTACGCTGGACCTAGCTTCTGGTGGATCGATGGCATCGAGGTGGGTGAGATCCCCACGGTCCATCTCGGCGGCGAGATCTGCGGCATCATCAAGACGCAGGGCGTCGAGCGCATCGACATCCTGCGCGGTTGCCCGACGGTGAAATGACGGCCTGAAACGGCCGCCGCGTCGTTCGAGCCTGCCGGGGTCAAGCCGGCAGGCGGCGCGTTTCCGAGCGCCCGGCCTCGTCCAGAAGCAGGTACGGGCGCGCGCTCGCGGCGAAGCCGAAGGATCCCAAGTTCACGTAGCCGGGTTGTTCGGACGGCACGTGGGAGTGCCCGAACACCACCAATGAACAGTCCGTGAGCGCGCGGATCCGTTCGGCGGCCAGCGCCAAGGCTTCGACCGGCCCATCCCGATGCAGGCGGGCACGGCGCGAGCTAGCAGCGAGGTAGGCGCCGCCCGCCGCCAAGAGCAGCGCCGAAGGACCGACTAGCGATGGGGCGACGGCGCCGAAGGGTAGGAGAGCAGTTCCCACCGCAGCCGCCCCGCCGGCCACGATGCGATCGAAGTACAGGCGCAAGAAGGTGTCTTTGAAGGCGTGATGGGTTGGCTGTGGCACACCGGCCAACAGCGCCTCGACGACCGCGATGGGTAGGCCGGTGCGTTCCGCATGCTCGGGCAGTGCCGTGGTGCCGGCAGTCCACGCGGCCATGACGGTGCGCTTTACCGCCAGACTTTCCAGGCAAAGCCCGGCCGCAGTCCGAAAATACTCGAGCATGTGAATCGGTGCGGAGACGCCCCACTTCTTGGCGGCGAGCAAGAAGCCACTCCGGGGCGTGAGCTCGTGCGCGTGCGCGAACTCGAGCGAGTCACTGGGGGCAAGGAAGCGGCGGACCAGAGCGGTACCGAGACCTTCGCTATGCGCGTTGGTGGGAGACAGCGGGTGATTGGGAGCGCAATCGGGATCGTAGACATGTCCGTGCTCGATGTGCACGGAGCCGTGGCGGTAGAACCAAGGCGCGACCGCGAGCTGTCGATCGTCGGGCGGCGCTAAGGCGCGGTGGAGCACCGCGGCGGTGGCCGATTCGCAGAGCTCCGCATCGTGATTGCCGGGGACGAAGCAGAGGCGGCCGCCGCTTTCGAGGTGGGCCCGACTGGCCATGACCCACTCGGGGTGAGCCGCCAGAATGCGGCCGAGCGTCTCAGCGGGTCGGTCGTTCAGGGGTGTCAGCGAGAGGTCGAAGATGTCGCCGACCAAAAGCACGCTCTTGCCAGGGTGCTGGGAGATCAGTCGCCCGAGCGCGCGCGACGCCGACTGCCCACGCGCCTGTGACAGGTGTACGTCGCTGGTCAAGAGCGCGGGCGACATGAGGACGTCAAGGCTAGCAGACGCGGCTGCCCCTGCGACGGGGCCGTCACCTGGTCTTTGCCAGGGGCGCCTTGTAGGCTCCGCAGCGTTGGCCTTGTCGGCCCTCAGGGCAGTGGACGGCTTGGCCGGGGGAACGCAGCTAGAATGAAACTCTTCGGCACTTCGCTCCGTCCAGGCGCTGCCGCGACGCGCACCGTGGAATTCGGCTTGGCAACTCTGGCCCGAGCCATCTGGCCCTTGGTCGACACGCTCGAGAACGAGCCACAGGAGGCGGCCGGGACGCCGAGCTGGGCACCGGCCCCGCTGGCCACCCGCCGCAAGCGCACCAAGCCACCACTCGGTTGGCCGCGTCGAACGGATTCCCTGTGTCCCCGCTGCGTCAAGGAAGCTCGCGACGCCGTGGTCAACGGCCAGCTCGACTACGAGCAGTTCATAAGCGCCCATCCAGGCGAGATCCCGGCTGACATCGTCGAACGCGACGGGCAGATTTGGATGATCAAGGATTGTCCACGTCACGGCCACTTCGAAGACGTCATGGCCATCGACGTCGCCTTCCTCGAGCGCATCGAACGTCTGTTCCCCGGGCGGGATTTCGAGGGGGAGCCGACGAAGCTCCGTCGCCACGGCAAATCGAGCATTCGCTACGGGCGCGGCTCGGTGCTCACGGTCGACCTCACCAACCGCTGCAACATGATGTGCGACCCGTGCTTCATGGATGCCAACCAGGTCGGCTATGTGCACGAATTGTCGCTCGCCGAGGTGCGGACCATCTTGGACGACAGCATCAGGATCAAGCCGCGCCGTCAGATGAGCGTGCAGTTTTCGGGCGGGGAGCCCACGCTGCATCCGAACTTCCTGGAGGCCATCGAGTACGCGCGCACGGTCGGTTATTTTTCCGTGCAGTGCGCCACCAACGGCATTCGTTTCGCCGAGGACCCGGCCTTCGCCGAGGCGGCGAAAGAGGCCGGCCTACGGCTTTGCTACCTGCAGTTCGATGGCGTCACCAACGAAGCCAACGGGCACCGCAAGATCAAGAATCTATTCGACGTGAAGTTGCGGGCCATCGAGAACCTGGCCAAGGCAGGCATCGACGTCGTCCTGGTGGTCACGGTGGTGCGCGGCGTCAACGACGACCAGGTGGGCCCAGTCGTCCAATTCGCCATCGACAATGCCGACAAGGTGACGGTCGTGTCGTTTCAGCCCGTCAGCTTCACCGGGCGGGACGAGGACATCTCGGACGCCGAGAGGACGGCGAAACGCTACACGCTTTCCCATCTGGCGCAGGACCTCGGCCAGCAGCTCGGCTACACCCGGCCCGATCGCGACTGGTACCCTCTCAGTGCCATGAACTCGATCAGCGACGTGGTCGACACGTTGCAGGATGCCGATGCCAAATTCGGCGCGCTGAACTGCGGCTGCCACCCCAACTGCGGCATCGGCACGATTCTCCTGGTCAACAAGCGTACGAAGGTCAGCGTCCCCTTGGCCGAGTTCCTGGACGTCGAGCAGGTTCTGGCGGACTTCCAGGCCATTGCCGATCGGGGCCTCAGTCGAGGTCTGACTTTGAGCAAGATGGCATTGGCACTGCTTCGCAGCTTCAGGCCCGACAAAGCTCCAGCGGGCTACGGCTTGTACGAGCTGATTCGCCAAGTGCTGTCGCAAGCCGGCGCGAGCGGCCGCAAGGTGGGCGAAACCGAGGGCGACGCCGACCAGTTCGAGTGGCGCTTCCTGTTCGTGGCCGGCATGTGGTTCCAGGATCTGTTCAACTACGACTTCCGACGCACCGAAATGTGCATCATCCCGTACGGGACGCAGCTCGGTGAGATCAGCTTCTGCGCCTACAATACGGGCGTGGGCTTCCGGCAGATCGTGGAGAAGATGCATCGGACCGCCAGCGTGGCGGAATGGTTCAAGACGCACGGTCGCCACCCCGTGCACGCCAATCATCGCGACCTTGAATTGCCAGCTGCCGAGACGAGCGTGGTTTCGCGAGCGAAGTTGCGCCTGCCGCTGGTCGACTGATCCTCAGGTGATTTCAGCGGCGAATCCCGTGCGCAGGTCCACCGGCCCGTCGAGCGGTGGTTTCTGCATTTGGCCGAGCGGGACGTAGCGCCGCGGGCCGAGCTTGGTTTCGCACAGACCGGCCAAGAGCGGGGCGCCCCACATGCCGACACAGGTGATTCGATCGGCCCAATCCACGAGACGCGCCAGGGGATCGGCCGTGCGCGTCACGTGGAGGTAGCGGCCGACCGGAGGCACGAGAGCTCGCTCGGCAACGGGGTCGATTGCAACCAGGCCTCGTCCGGCTCGCAGCGCCCCGCCGACGTAGATCATCGTGTCCTCGTAGCGCCTTGCGTCTGCGGCCTCGGCCTCGTCCAGCCTTCCGCGGGGGACGGCGCGCTCCCAGGCCGACAGGGCGCGGGCCAAGCGGCTCGTGAAGTCAGCCGCGAACTCATCGCTTCCTTGCACGAGCACCACGCGCGGGCTCAAACAGCCCCGTTGGTCGAAGGCGATGGTGTCGAGGGCCAGCCCGTCCGCCGCTTGATCGAGCTCCACGTCTTGCATCCGGTCGGGCTCTACGACCACCGCCACGCCCATGCCGGGCCCGTGACCGTGGAAGTGGACCCCCGAAGGCAGGCTGCCGCGCACGCTGTCTAGGGTTTCCTTCGTGCCGTAAACCCACAGGTGATCGCCCGGCTCGGGGGAGAGCGTGTCCTCGAGCGTGAACGCACCGGCGGAGAGCTCCGCGAGCAGGGTCGGGAGCACGGGCTCCCGGCGCGAGGCCCGCACGTGGACGTCCTCCGACTGCAGGAGTGCGAGCACGATGGCCCGATACGCAGCGGAGAACACGTTGGCCGAGAGCAGGACGTGGGCGCGCCGCGCCTGTGGCGCGCGCCGGAGGAGCTGCGCGAGCGCCGCTCGTCCGGCAGTGAGCTCCAAGCATTCACCGAGCACGAGCTCGATGCCTTCCGCCGACAGACCGGTACTGGCCAAAAGCTCGAGCCGCGCCCGTCGCCCGGCGGCGTCGTCGGGTGACGCAATGCGTTTGGCTGCCTCCCGGAGCGCCAGGAGCCGTTCTAGCCTCGGATCGTTCACCAGAGTGTCCTCCCCGGTCCGCGCAGCAGGCCCTCGAACGGCAGCGAGCACCCGCGCGCCTCGGCTCCGGGACGGCGACCGAGGAGCTCGAGACCCGCCTCCGTAGTGCGAGCGAGATCCTCGGTCACCACACAAAGGGCCGAGTCCACGTTGCCGAGGTCGATGAAGCGGGCAACCCCCACCTGACCGTCGGGCAGGCGGGCATGTGTGACCGGATCCACCACGGACACGCGCAGCCACGGCGGGCAGTGGTAGCGACCGGGCTCACCGCCTTCTGGCCACCAAGTGGGACGGCGCGCCAGAGCACTCGCGTCTCGCGCCGGTAGGTCTCGGCTTGGCCCCGACCACGCTTCGTAGAGCTGACTGGTCAGCTCCGTCATGCCATATTCGGCCAAGATCGCTGCCGCAGGGATGCGGAACGTGCGGGCGGCTGCGCGGCGCAGCGCGGACTCATCGAGCTCGGTTTTCCGGCCCTTGAATCCGCCCGTGAGCATGACGAGGCTCCCTTTGGGCAAGTCGAGCTCCTCCTCATCCAGACCCTCGAGCAGGCTGGCCAGAGCAAAGCTCGTCGACAGGAGCACCAGCGGTTCGTGCCTAGCTCGCGCGACTCGTGCTGCACGCTCCAGGGCGGTGGGATCCGGCTGACCAGAGGTAAACAGCCAGCGTTCGAAGGCAAAAGGTGAAAAGGGTGCCCCGCTCGGGCTGGCGGTCAGCGCCCGCCCGTCGAACTCGCGCATGTAGAGCGCCATCATGAAGGTGAGGGACGAAGTGATCTTCGGTCCTGGAGGCGGGGCGAGCGCCACGACGACGGCACGGTCCAGGTGACGGAAGAGTGTTTGTCGCCCGAGACAGAGCGCCAGTGTCTCGTAGGTGCCGATGTCACGAACGGCGTGTCGTGCGGATTGGTCGGCCGTCGTGCCGCTGCTCTGGAACACGTAGCTGTCGAGGTCGCTAGGATGTGCGGCCACGCGGGCGAGTCGGAATGCCTCCGCTGGTACGGCGGGAAGTCGATCGAGCTCGCCCGGCGCGAGCTGTTCTGCGCCGTCCAAAAGCCGCGCGTAGCCCGGACATTCGGTGGCCTGGAAGTGCGCGATGTCCAGAGCCAAGGTGTCGAAGTCGTCCGCATCGGCGGGGCGGACCAGCGGGGGGTCCGTGGCGAGCTCGGCGAAGCGCCGCACGCGCTCGTGCAGCAGGCGACTCGTGCGCAGGGGCGAATGCGGGGCGCCCGGGGCGGACAGCAAACTCGGCACGGCCGCGTTTTGACCTTCCGCGTCCGCGAGTGCAAGGTGCCGGGGCTCACTATCCGCCGATGTCGACCTGGAGCGTTTTCACAGCCCGGCAGCCCGAGTCCGTCGCCTTTTCGTCGCCTGCTGGAGCGGTGACGCGTGCCGACCTCGAAGCGAAGCTGCGCAGGCGCGTGCAGGAAATCTGTAGTGGCGGTCCACTGACTCACACGGACGGGCCCGTAGCCATCCTCGTCGATCTCTTGGCGGCCTGGAATTGTGGCGGCGTGGTCGTGCTCGGAGCCCACGGCCATCGTGAGCTGCGCAACGTCGATGCTCCGATTCGCCCCTCGGCGGAGGTCGCACTCGAGCGGCAATTCGACTCCGAGCGGATCCTGCTCGAGCTTTCCACGTCGGGCACGACCGGAGCTCCGGTGCGTCACGGCAAGACGGCTGCCCAGCTCCTCGGTGAAGCCCAGGTGCTCGGTCCCCTGTTTGGCCTCGGTCCCGAGAGCGTCGTCCTGTCGACGGTGCCGCTGCACCATTTGTATGGTCTCTTGTTCGGCCTTCTAGCCCCCCTCGCGGCGGGGGCGCGGATCGTCGATGACCCAGCTGGCGATCCAAGCAAGTTTCACCCGCACCGGCTTGCGAGTGCAGTGCAGGACCACCAGGTCACCCACCTCGTCACCGTTCCGGCGCACATTCGGAGTCTGCTCGATGCCGACGTCGTCCTGCCCGGCGTGCGCGAGGTGGTGTCGTCGGCGGCTGCGCTGCCCGTCGCCTGGGCGCGGCACTTCGAGGAGCAGAGCGGGGCTCGCCTGATCGACGTCTTGGGTTCCACGGAGTCCGGCGGCGTCGCCTACCGGCGTACGGCGCGGGATACGAGCTACCAGCCTCTGCCCGGTGTGGCCGTCCGCGCAACGGAGGATGGTCATCTCGAAGTCACCTCGCCGTTTGCCGGCAGTCACGACCCGCTCGCCACCGGCGACCGGGTCGAGCTCTCGGGCGATGGTACGTTCGTGCACCTCGGACGCGACGACGGCGTGGTGAAAGTCGGCGGCAAGCGTCTTCTGCTCCACGACCTGGAGGCAGCTGCACTCGGCATCGCCGGGGTGACCGACGCGCTCGCCTTCGCGCGACCGACTGCCCGCGCGCGTGGGAGCGAGATTTGGCTGGTGGTCGCCGCCGAAGGCATCGAGCGCCCAGCATTGCGCCAAGCACTCGCCCTCGTGGTCGAGCCACTCTTGCTGCCACGGCGCCTGTGCATGTGGTCGCGGCTGCCAAGGGACGCACGCGGCAAGCTAGCCCGGGCAACCATCGAACGACTCCTGCTCTTGCCCGGCTTCGATGTGCTCGAGCTCGCGCTCGAGCCGCTCTGCGTCACGCTGCGCCTTCGAGCCGATTCACCGCGTCTCGACGGCCATTTCCCCGGCGCACCCGTGCTGCCTGCCGTCGCGCAGCTCCTGGACCTCATCGTGCCGGAGGTCGAGCGCTTGGCAGGCAGACCGGTCACCTCGGCCCGCCGCCTGAAATGGAACGCGCCCATCTTGCCCGGCGATGTGTTCACCCTCACGCTCGAGCCGCTGGAGCCTGGCAGGTATCGTTTCCGCCTGCTCGGGCCCGGCGAAGACGCCTTGTCAACCGGCGTGCTCGACACCGCTTCCGAGGCCTAGCGGTGCTCTTACAAGCCGCCGCTGACCGCGATCGTCTGTCCGGTGATGTAGCCAGCCTCGTCGCTCGCCAAGAAGGCGACGAGCGCCGCGACCTCGGCCACAGTGCCCAGCCGGCGCATGGGGATCTGATCCTTGAGCTTGGCCTTCACCTCCGCGCTCACCATCTCCGTGTCGATGAGGCCCGGGGCGATGGCATTGACCGTGACCCCCTTCTTGGCGACTTCGAGCGCGAGCGCCTTGGTGGCTCCGATGAGGCCGGCCTTGGCGGCGGCGTAGTTCGTTTGCCCTGGATTGCCGATGATGCCGGAAATCGAGGCGATGCTGATGATGCGCCCGAAGCGGCGACTGACCATGGGCATGACGAGCGGCTGGGTCACGTTGAAAAAACCATCCAGGCTGGTTCTGGTGACCAGCTGCCAGTCGCTTTCCTTCATGCTGGGCAGCACGGCGTCGCGATGGATGCCAGCCGCGTGCACGACCACCGCGATGGCGTGCGATTCGGTCAAGCGCGAGAGCGCGCTTTTCACGTCGTCTCCGGCGAGCACATCGAGCGCGCAGAGCTCGGCCTGGCCACCTGTCTGCTCGATCTCATGGGCGACCGCGGCCGCGCGCTCCCGTCCGCTCCGATAGCCGAGGATGACGCGGTCACCGCCTGCCGCGAGACGCTTGGCAATGGCTGCACCGATGGCGCCGCTGGCTCCGGTGACGAGCGCCACGCGCTGACTCACGACGCCGCCTCCACGGCAACGCTGACCTCGCCACGGGCCACCAGACCTTGCTCCTGGCCCCGGTAGAGCTCCCCGGAAAACTTCGTCAGCCGGCCGAAGGCGGCGCCCGGGACGACGCGGACCAAGAGCTCGGACTCCCGGTCGAGTCGCGCGGCCTGCACCTCGACGTCGGCAGCGACCAGCCGGCCGCCCGCGGGTCCGCCCCCGGGCTCCTGGGCGAGTGCGCGATGTACGGCCGCTGCTTGAGCGAAGAGCTCGATAGCCAAGAGCGGATGAACGCTCGCGCTCGCCAGGTAGGGATGGCCCGCTGCGACCTTTGCTCGGCACAGGGTCCCTTCGGGTCCGGAGCGGAGCACTGCGTCCAAGAGACAGCTCGGCCCGCCGTGCGGAATCAGGCTGCGGACATCGGGGAAGGTTTCCACGTCAGCCGAGCTTACGCGTCAGGCGGACAGGCAGGCCAGGAGCGCTTCGTCGAAAGCCTCTAGCTGGGCTGGGCTCACGGTCAGCGGCGGGGTGAGCACGAGGACGTCGCGCTGTCCTCCGCCCGTACTGGTGACGAAGCCCCGAGCGAGGAGACGCCGCTGCAATTCCACCGCACCGGGCGCTCCGCACTCGATGCCCAGCATCAGCCCTTGGCCGCGGACGGCGTCGGGTCGTCCGGCGAGGCGGGCACCGAGGCGCTGCTTCCACTGTCGTCCGAGGGCGGCGCTGCGCGCCACCAGACCTTGGGCCTCGATGCTGTCCAGCGTGGCCAAGGCCAGCGCCGAGGCGAGCGGTGCGCCGGCGAACGTCGAGGTGTGGACGACCTCTTCCTTCTGGCTCCAAGCCGCCATGACCTCCGCGCGTCCGACGCAGGCGCTCAGCGGGAGGCCCCCACCGAGTCCCTTGCCGAGGCAGATCAGATCCGGCGCGAGGCCTGGTTCGCCCGATGTCGCCAGCCAGCTGCCGGCGCGTCCTAGTCCCGTCCAGATCTCGTCGGCGATGATCAGCGCTCCTACCGAACGAGCGAGCTGTCCGAGCTCGGCCAGAAACCCCGTTGGCGGCACGACCACGCCGCCGCGACCGAGGATCGGTTCGACGATGACGGCCGCGATGTCGCCGCCGCTCAGAGCCGCTTCGACGTCCGCGAGCGAGCCTTGTGCGTCCTCGGGGCGCGCAGGATACGGGCTGAAGTGAACATTGCCCGGCAGGTGAGCCGAAAATGGAGCTCGATAGCCGCGGCGGAGGTCGGTCACCGCGAGCGCGCCGTACGACAAACCATGGTAGCTGCCGCGAAACGCCAAGAGGCCGCTCTTGCCGCTGAACAGCACAGCCGATTTGACGGCCGCCGTCACGGCGTCCGCGCCGCTCTGGCCGAGGATGACTCGTGCACCTGGCTCTGGGTGAAGGGCCGCCAGGCGCCCCAAGAGTGCGAGCTTGGTGTCGCTCGGCAGCACGTCGCCCATCGCCTGCCACAGCCGTTCGCCCTGAGCGGCGAGGGCTCGCTGTAATTCCGCGGGGGCGTGGCCGAGCAAGAGTGCCCCGAAGCCGGCAGCCAAGTCGACGTAGCGATTCCCGTCGAGGTCGAACACATTCGCGCCCTCGCCGTGAGATAGGACGACCGTGCCGCCGCTCGTGCGAGGACCCATCGGTGCTTGCGCAGCCAGGTCTGCCCAGGCCGCGAGTGAGCGCGGACCCGGTGGGAGCACGTGGACTCTGGGTAGCTCCTGACCCGGCGCGCTCATCGCTTCAAGTACACACCCGATTGCGGCCGCCGCGCTTGGCTTCGTAGAGTCTCTCGTCGGCGGCCTTGAGCAAGTCCGGTCCGCTCATTTCGCCGGAGAGTTGGGCGCCGCCCATGGAGATGGTGACTGGGATGGTTTCACCCTGGAACACGAAGGTGTGCCCGGCCACCCGCTGCCTGAGCGACTCAGCCAAAAGGCGCGCCCCGTCGAGTCCCGTTTCGGGCAAGATCAACGCAAACTCCTCGCCGCCGTAGCGCGCGAAGACCTCATCCTTGCGGATTCGCTCGGAAACGATGCGAGCGAGCTCACGCAGCACGTGGTCGCCGGCCAGGTGGCCGTAACGGTCGTTCACCGTCTTGAAGTGGTCGATGTCGAACATCAAGCAACAGAGCTCGCGATCGTGGCGCCGAGCTCGCATGACGTCGCGTTCCAGCGCTTCCTGCAAGTACCGCTTGTTGTGGATCTGCGTCAGACCATCGATGATGGTCATGCGGTAGATCTCTTCGTGATACTTCGCTTCGGCGTCGGCACCCGAGAGGAACTTCAAGATGGTCGGCCCAACCTTGATGCGATCGCCGTTCTGCAGCGGCTGCTCGCCGGGCACCTGCTCCTCGTTGACGTAGGTGCCATTGGTGCTCCGTTCGTCGACCACGTACCAGCCAGCATGGCGACGCTCGAGGTGCGAATGGCGCCGACTCACACTGTCGCCTTCGAGGATGATGTGGTTGTCCGGCCCACGCCCAATGCGCACCGGCGATGCTTCGAGCACGAAGCGTTTGCCGAGCAAAGCCCGCTCCGTCGTGTAGATGACCACGAGGCAATCCGTTCCGCCGCCTTCGCGGGGTTTGGTCGCTGTCACCACCTCGGTGACGCGCGTTTTTTCGTCCTGCTCGCTCAATCGACTCCCAACAGTGGCTACCCACGGCGGCCGGCGCCCGGACTTTGCCAGACTCCGCCCAACATAAAAACTGTGGCTGAAACCGGCTAGCTGGTCAAGTCGACCTAAGGCAAAAGGCCCTTTGATGTCCTATACTTAAAGAACCGGATCGCACGCTTTGGCTGTGATCTGGCCGGAGCGTCAGGCCGAGATACCCGTGGCGGGACGGGCATTTCCGGCCCGGCGACCGGGCGCTGCGCGGGGCGCCAGGGGGCCCGTTTCGAGGCCGCCGCGCGCGCCGTTTCGTCCGCGTTCGATCAGCTCTCGCCCGTGAGCGGGACGTTCAACCCTGCACCGCGCATGAGCAAAAGTGCATTGCCCGACGCCACAGGTCCGGGTCGCAGGGTGTAGTCGAATGTCATCTTCGTGGCGATGCCAGCTGCGTCGCGCCCGACCTCCGCCTCGCTCGGGCGGACGTCCTCACGGAAGTGATACTGCTGCACTCGCTCCATCAGTGGCGACGGCAGGCGGCAGAGTTCCATGTCGTGCGTGGTGACGATGCCGAGCGCGCCGCGCTCGAGGAGCTCACCCAGCACCCAGCGGGCCCCGATCTGCCGTTCGCGCGAATTGGTTCCGTGCAGGATCTCATCGAGCAGGAAGATGAGCGGAGTCGGTCCGCCGCTTTGGTCCAGAACGGCCTTGAGCTTGTTGATTTCGGCGTAGAAATGGCTGACTCCGCTGGCCAGCGAGTCCGACACGCGAATGCTGGTGCCGAGCTTGCACCAGGGCACGTGGAAGTCCTTTGCAATGACCGGACCGCCCGCCAAAGCGAGCACGACGTTGATGCCGAGGCTGCGCAAGAACGTGCTTTTGCCCGACATGTTCGAGCCGGTGATCAACAGTCCTTCGCCGCGGCCGAAGGTGGGCAGGGGGTTATCGACCCGGCGTCCGTACGCAATGAGCGGGTGTCCGATGGAGGCAGCGCTGAGCCTGCTCGCTCGATCCGTTTCGACCTTCGGGAGCTTGGCTTCCGGGTCGTCGTGCAAGAGGCCGGCCAGGGACGAGAGCGCCTCGACCTCACCGATGATCTGAAACCAGCGATCGATGCGCGCGGCTGCGCCGGTCCGCCAGCCTTGCAGTGCACGCGTGCAATGAATGTCCCACAGCAGAACGGCATTGATGAACGGATAAACCATGCCGTTGTGGCGCAGGTCGTACCAACCGACGAGCGAACGAAAGCGCGCCATGACGGCGCTCGGAGGCTGTGAGCTCGGCGGCGCGCCTTGAGCGGTACTGAGCAGCTCCTCGGCGCGCGCCCGAATCCACGGGCTCTTCGCTTGGAGGCGCTCCAAGCAGCCGAGCATTCCACCATAGCGCAGGAACGCGCCTTCCGTCGTGGACACGGCGGCGAACGTTTGTGCCGTCGCGTCCCGCGCGACACGAAGCAGCACGAGCCCGAGCAGGAAGGGACCGAGCCACATTGCGGGATGCATCCCGAAGCGGAACGTCGCCACCATGCCGGCCAACGTCGCCAAGGGGATGACGAACGAGAGCGCGAGTAAGCTCGCGCCGCCGGGCAAGGGGATGCCCGACCGGACCCACGCCAGGAGCGGCGCCGGGTCCGGTCCGTCACCGAGCTCGACCTTTCCGCCTTGGGCCTTGCGCTCTCCGAGTGCCAGGCCCTCGGCTTCGAATGCCTGGCGGAAATCGAGCATTTCCGCGAGCTCGGCGGTGGCGATCTGCCGCGCCGCGATGTCCTCCGCGCTGGCCGCCGTGAGTAACCACGAGGACAGCTGCGCCTTGCCGTAGCGTGTGTGGGCAACACTGATGCGCTGGTACAAGGATCCCGGCCCGAAGAGGTCGAGGTCCGCCGCGTACGGGTGGCCCGCTAGGTCCGGCATGTGTCGGCTTTGCGGCAGCGTGTGCCAGCTGGCGGTCACGCGCGCGAGCGCCTGGGCGTTGAGCAGAGCGTGCCTAGTTTCGTTCTCTTCGTTCGACAGCACCACGTCGTGGCGCCGGACGAGTGCCAAGAAAGCCACGAAACTGGCGGCGCCCACCGCCAGGAAGGCGAGCGACCCGTCCGCCAAGAAGATGCCGCCGCACACGAGAAAGGCGAGAAAGGACAGGCCGCGCAGATGACCAATGCGAGCGCTCACGGTGGCCCAGCGGGCGGCGCGCGCTTCGGCCGCGACCTGCCGCTGTCGGTAAAGGTCCTCGAGCGAGATGGAGGAGTCCAAATCTTGGTGCCTTCCCCGACTACTTGGCGGTCAGGGAAATGGTGAGCTTCACCCCGGTCATCGGTACGGATGGGGTGCCCGTGGCGCGGCGGTCGACGACCTCGGCAACGCATTCGGCCGCGGCGCGTGACACGCCGACGAACTGGCTGACTTCGGTCCCTTCGGCGCGGCTACGTTCTGCGCGCACCAGGAACTCCACGACGACCTTGCCGCTCGGCTTGGTGAGGCCGCCGTTCTCTTCGACGCAGGCCCGGTAGCGATCGACCGGCTTGCTCAGGGCGCCGAGCGCGACGTCGCCCTCCTCGGCCACGAGCGGACCGACCTCCAAGTTGAAGGGTGGCGGGGCGTCCGTGGGCTTGGCTTCCGGAGGTTGGGCCTCGGGCAGCGTGCCCTTGGGCTTTTGCCGGGTTGGATCCGACTCGGCCACGCTGCGTGCTTCGGCTTCGGTCAGGCAGCGATGCAGCATGCCCTTGCCGTTGGCGATGCGACCCCACGGGCAAGCCGGGTCGTAGGGGTAGCGGGCTTCCGCTTCGGCATCGGCGACGCCCAGGGCCGACCAGAGGAGCGCCGACGAAAAGACGAGCAAGAGCGCAGGCAATGGCCGGAACGGGGCGCGAGACATGGCGGCCTTGGTTCTGCCATAAGTCCCAGCCCGGACCCAAGAAACGCGGCATTTCGGCTGGGATGCAGGGGCCAAGCTGCTAGGGTCGCGGCCGTGCACGAGCCGCTGTCGGTCGAGTCCGGTCCCTTGGTGATGACGGTCCTGCCGGGCCTCGGGGGGCGGGTGCTGCAGTGGACCTACGCCGGTGAGCCCGTCCTGAGCGGCCCGGAGGCGCATGCGGACAACTGGGGCGCCACCTACTGGACGAGCCCGCAGGCGGACTGGGGCTGGCCGCCCGTCGTCCCGGTGGACTCGGGACCGTACGAGGTCCTCCCGGCCGACGTGGGGCAGGTGGCTCTGGTGAGTGGGCCGGCCCAGATCGGCCAGCGCCGCTTTCGCATCGAGAAGCGCTTCTCCCCAGGCGGATCGGCGAGCATCGACACCGAGTATCGCATCGTCAATCTCGGGGCGGACTCGTTCTCCATGGCGTCTTGGGAGATCAGCCGCGTTCCGCCGGGCGGGCTCACGTTCTTCCCCACCGGTTCGGGCGTGCTCACCCCCATCCCGCCGCACGGGCGCCTCGCGCTGGAGAACGCCGGCGGGGTGTCCTTCTACGAGCACGCCGGGTTTCGAACGGGGGAGAGTCTCAAGGCCCACGCGGATGGCCAGGAGGGGCTGCTCGCTCATTTCGTGCGGGGCTCCAATCTGCTCGTGCTCAAGCTCTTCCAGGACAGCCCGCAGCAGGACCAGGCACCGGGTGAGGGCGAGGTGGAGCTCTTCGCCAACTTCGACGGTCGCTACGTCGAGGTCGAGGTGCAGGGGCCTTACAGGTCCATTGCTCCCGGCGCAGCGAGCTCCTTTTCCGTGCGCACCAGCATCATCCCCGTTCCTCCGGCCGTGGCCGCCGACCGGCAGGCTCTGGTGGCCCTCGCGCGCGCCAAGGCTGCCGAGCTGCGCTGAACCGAGCGGAACCTCCTCCGGCCCGGGCGTGTCAGAATGGACCGCATGGAGCGGACGCAGGTCGGGTGGGCTTTGGCCGTGTCGCTCGGGTTGCATGCCGTTCCGCTGGCGCAAGCACTCGACCGGGTGACGATCACTGCGCCGGAGGTGGACCTACCCAAGGAAGGGCCCGTGACCGCTCCCGCCATCGTGCCGGGCGAGACCTTCGACATCGAGGCCCTTGCGCCGAGTGAGCCGGCCCCGGCGGAAGCCGCACCGTCACCCGAGCCGCCGGTGGCGACGCCGCCCCCGCCCGTCGTCGCCGCGGCTGCACCTGTGGTCACGCTCCCGCCCGCCGTAGCGACGTCACCGAAGGTCGCGGCGCCACCAGCGGTCCAGGCTGCTGGGTCCGATCAGCCAGCCGCCACGGCGGTAGGGACCTACGGGGAAGAGCGCAGTCTGGCCAGTGCGGCGTCGCTCGGTAAGGGCCTCCTGCGCGTACTTCCGAGAGTCTGCTTTCCCGAAGCCACGTTTCACGAGCTCTACTTTGGCAGCCGGGTCGAGACGCGATTCTCGGTCGATCTGGACCCGGATGGACACGTCTCGAAGCCGCCACATTTCGACAACAACATCGCGCGCGCCGCTTGGTTCGAGGCGCTCGTCGTGCGCGCGTTTCTCCTGCTTCGAGCCGGAACGTTCGCTACGCCGGCGAGCGCGCCGGGCACGCTCGAGCACGACTTCGAGCTGAGCGCCGAGGTCGTCAGTGGCGAGCCGAGGACGGGCGATTGGCTCGAGCCCCGGGACCTGGCCGAGATTGGCCGCCTCGTGGAGCCGACGGTGCGCGAGCCCGGGCGTGCCCACTTCATCTACAATTCGGGACGCGAAGTGCGGCTGACGCTGAAGCTCGTGCCGCGAAAGTAGCCGCGCGCCGCGTGCCTGGTCGTCTGAGTCCGAGTGAAGAGCCTCGTCTCCGCCTCCAGCGCGAAATAGCACGAACGTTCGTTTCTCGCGTCCGCTAGAAGAGCAGGTGGGCTGCGAAAAGCGTTCAGACTTCCGCGGACGACTCGGCTTGTTCGAGCGTCACACCAGCAGTGACGGCATCCGGCTCCCGTAGCCAGCGGCCCAGCGTGAGGCCGAGCACGCCGGCGGACAGGGAGCCGACGAGCACGCCCACCTTGGCCATGCCCAAGAGCTCCGGGTCCGGGAAGGCCAGATTGGCGACGAAAATGGCCACCGTGAAGCCAATCCCGGCGACGATCCCCACCACGCCGACACCGGCGAAGGTGACGCCGCGAGGCAGCACGCACAGGCCGACGCGTACCGCGACGAAGCAGGCGAACAAGATGCCGATCGGTTTGCCGAACAGGAGGCCGCCACCGACTCCGAATAGGACGCCGATCGCACCCGCCACCTCGAAATCGAGCGCGCCGACCGTGACGCCGGCGTTCGCCAGAGCGAAGAGCGGCATGACCAAGAACGCGATGTAGGGATGCAGAGCGTGGACGATGGTCTCGGTCGGAGGCGGCTCGCCAGCGGGGCTCACAGCCGGTGTGAGCAGGCCGAGCGTGACACCGGCGAGTGCGGGATGAATGCCGCCCTCGTGCAGGCCGGCCCACAGGAGCGTCCCCGGCACGAGGTAGAGCCACGGCGAACGGACACCGAGCCGCTGAAAAAGGAGCACAAGGAGCAGCGCGGCCGCTGCGATCCCCAGGCCCCCGAGCTTGACCCCGCTCGAATAGAAGAGGGCGATGACCAGGATGCCTCCGATGTCGTCGATGACGGCCAGCGCCAGGAGGAGGATGCGCAAGCCGGCGGGGATCCGGCGGCCGAGCAAGGTGAGAACGCCCACCGCGAAGGCGATGTCCGTGGCCATCGGCGTACCCCAGCCATGAAGCGCTGGGGGCTTCGGGTTCAGCGCCACGAAGATCAAGGCTGGCACGACCATGCCGCCCACGGCAGCGACGAGGGGCAGGGTGGCGCGCTTGAGGTCGGCCAGCTCCCCGCTGTGGAGCTCGCGACGAATCTCCAGGCCCACCACCAGGAAGAAGAACGCCATGAGCGCGTCGTTCACCAGCAGATGCAGCGTTGCGTGGGGCAAGAGCGGAACCGTGATCGGCAGCTCTGCCCCCCAGAGCTCGTGATAGGCGTGAGAAAAGGGCGAGTTCGCCCAGCCGAGGGCGACGGCCGCCGCCGCCATCAACAGCAAGGAGCTAGCGGACTCGACCTTGAGGAAGCGCGTGATCGGTCCAACCACCAGCTGGGCCAGGGGACGCAGGCTCGGTTGCGGGGCGCTCACTCGGCCCTTTTACTCGGCGGAGGCCAGCCCGGAAACGTCGCTGACGTTTCGCTTCGGGTTGCGACGCCCCAGCACCTTGCGCCCGAGCCAGGCCTTCAGGTTCTCGATCGCCAGGTAGAACACCGGCACGACGATCAAGGACAACAAGGTCGAGCTGACGACGCCGCCGATGACGGCGATGGCCATCGGCGCGCGAAACTCGCTGCCCTCCACGTTGCTGACGGCAGTGGGCAGCATGCCGAGCACCATGGCGGCGCTCGTCATCAAGATCGGGCGCAAGCGCTCGGGACCTGCCTCGCGCACCGCTTGTGCCGGCGGTTCGCCGTGCTCGCGCACGCGCACGATCGCGCGATCGATGAGCAAGATGGCGTTCTTGGTGACCAGGCCCATGAGCAGAATGATGCCGATCATCGCGCCCATGGCCATGGTGTTCTTGGTCAGGAACAGACCGAGCACGCCGCCCACCAGAGCGAGGGGGAGCGTGAGCATGATGGTGAAGGGGTGAATGAAGCTCTCGAACTGCGAGGCGAGCACCAGGTAGATGAAGACGATGCCGAGTAGGAGTGCCAGCAGCATGTTGGTGTTCGTCTCGTGCATCAGCCGCAGCTGTCCGTCGTAGACCACGCTGACGGGGCCCAGGTCGGCCTTCTTGATCGCCGGCTCGAACTCGGCGGCCACGTCGCCGAGCGGGCGCCCGATGGGCGTGGCCCAGATCGTGACCTGCCGTTTGCGGTTTTCCCGCTCGATCACTTGGGGGCCTTCCAAGCGCTCGAAGCGCGCGATGTCGCCGAGCTTCACCGGGCCACTTCGTGACTGCAGCGTCATGTTGGCGAGAGCACTGGCATCCTGGCGGTAGTCCTCGCGGAGTCGCACCATGATCGGGATCTCGTTGTCACCGTCCCGCAGATTTCCGGCTTCGGCGCCATCCATCGCCGTGCGCAGAGCCATGGCCACCTCGGCCAAGCTGAGCCCACGGTCAGCAGCCGCCTGACGGTCGACTTTGACCTGGAGCTCGGGGCGTCCCGGTGAGTAGCGCACCTGAATGTCGACGACTCCAGGAGTCCGCTTCAGGATATCCTCGATCTTGCGCGTCGCCGCTTCGATCTCCGGGTACGTGTCACCCTGGACGTTGACCATGATGGGCGCTTCGGTCGCAGCGCCCTCGACGAACGGTGGATCGGCGGCCGTCACGCGCGCACCGGGGATGGTGAGTGCTGCGGCGCGTCCCGCTGCCTTGATATCCTGGATGTTGACGTTGCGCTCGGTCTTGGGCGTCGTGACGACGCGCCATTTCACCTTGTTCGGCTCGCCGTCGACCCCAATCGTCGAATAGACCGTGGTGACCTGCGGGTGCTCGAGCATGTGGCGTTCCGCCGCGTCCGCGAGGCGGCTGGTCTCGGTCAGACCCGTGCCGGCCGGCAGCTCGGCCTCGACCACGAACTGTCCGCGGTCCTCCGAGTTGACGAACTCCGAACCCATCAGCGAGCTCGCCCAACCCATCAGCACCAAGCTACCTACCGACAGCGCGCCCACGAGCAGCTTGTTCCTCAGCGCCCAATCGAGCATCGACGCGTAGGTCAGCTCCATCTGGCGGAAGGCCCATTCGAAGGGGGCCTTCAAGAAATGGAAGTGGTCCTTGTCACCCGAGTGCTTCACCTTGGAGAAGCGCGACGAGAGCATGGGGTCCATGGTGAAGGCCACGAACAGGGAAATCAGCACCGCCACCGAGATGGTGATGCCGAACTGGCGGAAAAATTGGCCCACCATGCCGCCGACGAAGGCCACCGGCATGAAAACGGCCACGATGGTCAGCGTGGTCGCGAGCACGCTCAGCGCGACCTCCTGCGTGCCGTCGAGTGCGGCCTGCATGGGCGGTTTGCCTCGCTCGATGTGCTTGAAGATGTTCTCCCGCACGACCACCGCGTCATCAACGAGCAGACCAATGGCCAAAGACAAGGCCAACAGCGACATCATGTTGAGCGTGAAGTCGAGCAGGTACATCGCGAAGAACGTGCCGATGACGCTCGTGGGCAGAGCCACCGCGCTGATCAAGGTCGAGCGCAGGTCCATCATGAACACGAGGATGATGAGAATGGCCATGAGGCCACCGAGCACGATGTGCTCTTCGACCTGACTCACGCTGTTCTTGATGAAGCGAGAAAGATCGATGATGGGAGCGGCGGTCCAACCCTTGGGGAACGTGCCTTCGATCGTTGCCAGCTTGGCCTTTACGGCGTCCGACACCTCCACCGTGTTCTGTCCCGACTGCTTGCGAATCGAGAACACGACGCCATCCTTGCCGTTTACGCGCACCTGTGTGCGCAGGTCGGCGAAGCCATCATCGATCGAGGCGACGTCGGACAGGCGCACCACCGAGCCGTCCTTCGCCGTGGCCACGATGACGTCGCGGATCTGCTCGGCGGACTGAAACTCGCCCACCGTGCGTACCGACACTTCGCGAGTCCCCTCGTCGAAATGCCCGGCCGGCACGTTGAGGTTCTCGGAGCTCAGCTTGGCAACCAGGCCGGGCAACGTCAGCCCGAGGGCATCGAGCTTTGGCCGGTCCACGATGACGCGGATCTCGCGCTCGGCGCCGCCGGTCACCTCGACTGCGGCCACGCCTTCCACCTGCTCGAGCGCCGGGCCGATGACGTCATCGGCGTAGTCGCGCAGCTCGGACAGCGAATCGGAACCGCGCAGCGTGTAGGTCAGGATTGGCGAAGCGGACACGTCGAAGCGGCTGATGATCGGCTCCTTCGACTCCTCCGGCAGTTTGTAGCGAACCTGCGATACGCGCTCGCGCACCTCGGTCGCCGCTTCGCTCACGTCGACTCCGAGGTCGAACATCACGAAGACCAAGGACGAACCTTCGCGCGAGAAGGAGCGCACCCTGTCGATTCCGTTGATGCTGACGACTGCCTCTTCGAGAGGCTTGGAGATCAACGTTTCCACTTCCTCGGGGCTGGCGCCGGGATAGGGCACCGTCACCACCACCGCGGGGAAGGAGACGTCGGGGAATAAGTCGGCGCCCAGGCGGCGGAAACCGACCAGGCCGAGGACCAACAGGCCCACCATGATCATCACGGTGAAGACCGGTCGCTTGATGGCGACGGACGACAGGCTCATTTCTTCGTCCCGGGCGCTTGCGCAGCGGCGGTTTGGGCGATCTCCACCACGAGTCCGCCGCTGTCCTCTGGCTTGGGATCACGGACTACTTGATCGTCGGGACCGAGCCCGTGCCGCACCAGCAGCTCTCCGCTGGGTGCGAACGAAAACGCGATGCGTCGCGACGAGAGGACTCCACCGGTCACGACGAGCACCTCGTTCTGGGTGCCGGGGCGCAGAACCTCGTGCGGGAACTTCAAGACGGGAATGCCATCTCCAGTCGTCACCTGTGCGCGCACGAACGTCCCGGCGCGCAGGGCGCCGCCGGTGTTGGGCACCGTTGCTTCGACCCGCACGCGCCGCGTGCCCTGATCGACCGTACCGAGCACGATGGTGATCGTGCCCTCAGTTTGGCCGCCCTCGTGCTTCAGCGTGATCGGGCTCCCCGTGTGCACGAGCGCAGCATCCTCGACACTGACCGTACCTTGCAGCTTCAGCGTACCGAGGGACGCGATCTGAAACAGGGGCGAACCGGGGCCGACCACGGCGCCGAGACCATCCGGAGCGCGCGTCACCGTGCCGGCGAACGGGGCGGTCAGACGGTGGTTCGAGACGGCCACCTGCGCCAGAACGAGCTGGGCCTGGGCCGCCTCGAGCTGGGCTTGCGAGAGCGCCCTTTGCTGCGAGGTCTGCACGCCCGTGGCCGCGGCGATGGCGCCGCTCTCGACCAGCGGCGCTGTGCGCTTCTCCGAGTCTTCGGCCAATGCTAGGCCCGCTTCCGATGCTTTGACCTGCGCGCGCGCTGCAGCCAGCTGCGCTACGGCCTCGCTGCTGTCGAGCGTGGCCAGCAGCTGGCCGAGCTTGACCTGGTCGCCGATCTTGACGCTGACGCTCTGCAGGCGTCCGCCGGCTTTGAAGCCGAGCTCTGCCGCTTGCCCAGCGACGATGGTCCCGTCGATGTCCACCACCGGCACCCAAGTGTCGGGGATGCCGCGTGTCACCTCGACCTGGCGCACGGCCTGCAGGGCAGCGAGCTGCTTCTTGTTGTCCTCGGCGCGCACAGCCGCGACGGTGGCCTTCGCCTTTTCGGCTTCCTGGACACGGACGGCCATCCAGCCAGCGAGACCGAGGCCTGATGCGAGCAAGACGATGATGCCCGAGATCGGCATCTTGGTTTTCTCCGGGGTCGTGACCGCTACTTGGGAGGGTTCGACGATGGGCTGATTCATGAGCTGGCCTGGTTGAGCTGGGGATAGTGGGTCGGGTCGGAGGTGAGAGCACGGACGCCGCTCGAGCGAGCGGCCGAGCCACAGACGCTCTCGTAGAAGGTCGTTGCGACTGCCAAGAACTCGGGCGTGCTGAGGGAGCGGAGGCAGAAGTGCTGAGCCTGGGCGACCCAGCGACGCAGGTCGGGCTCTTCGTCTTCCAAAATGATGCGCCTGGCCACGCGATCCCAGCCGCCGGCCATGAACGTGGCCGCGTTCTCGGTGTCGAACAGCTCGTGGAAATGCCCGCTCAAGATGCCGTGCTCGATGAACAGGCCCACCACCGTTTCCGCCCGAGCGACGAAGAGCTCGGTGAGGTGGGCGTAGTCGGGGGAGCCGCCTCCCTGGCGGACGAGGCGCATGAGCGCCCGGCGCTCCCACAGGTACTCGAACAGGGCCAGGTCGTGATTGAACCAGAAGGCGATCAGCTCTTCGGTGGTCATGGTGGCCCACTTGGGCCTGGACTCGGAGATGTGGTCCAGGCTCTCCCCGATCGCTCCGAGGGCCGTCGACAGCACCTCACGGAAGGCGGCCTCCTTGCTCTTGAAGTGGAGGTAGAAGGCTCCCTTGGAGAGGGCAGCCTTTTGGGTGATGTCCTCGACCTTGGCTCGATCCAGGCCTTTTTCTAGAAAGACAGACTCGGCGGCAGCGAGCAGGCGGGGCCGCGCAAAGGGATCACTCGGGCGGGGCATGATAATGACTCTCCGGTCAATGACCGGCGAGTCAGTAATTCGAGCCCGTGGGCCGGTCAAGGCGAATCGCGAAAAATTTTCGCGTAGCCCCTCCAGTGCTCGACCGGAAACGTTCGAGGTACGGGGCCGGGCTACGCTGCCAACTGCCCGTGTCGAATCGAGCACCGTTCGGCTTCTGCCTGTCAGACTGGAAACGAGCTTACGAGTCTGGCGAGCTCCATCACGAAGACCTCCTCGACTGGGTGAGCAGCTTCGATGCCTCGGACCCAGCTTGGATCGCGGTGGCCGAGCTCCCCGTCGTGCGCGCCCAGCTCGAGCGTCTGCCCGAGCGACGGAAGGCTGCTGGCGTCGCACGACTCGCGCTCGATGGCGTGCCGTTCGCCATCAAAGACAACATCGACGCGGCCGGCTGGGTGACCACGGCGGCCTGCCCCGCCTTCTCGCGCCTCGCCAGCGAGGATGCGCCCGTCGTGGCTCGCCTGCTCGAGGCCGGAGCGATCCTGGTGGGCAAGGCCAACCTGGATCAGTTCGCGACCGGGCTCGTCGGCACCCGGTCGCCCTACGGTGTGGTACCGAGCTCGTTCGACGGCACGCGCATTGGCGGCGGCTCGAGCTCCGGATCGGCAGCGGTCGTGGCCAAGGGCCTGGTCCCCTTCGCCCTGGGCACCGACACGGCCGGCTCCGGCCGTGTCCCGGCCGCGTTCCAGAACATCGTCGGCTACAAGCCCACGCGGGGCCGATTCAGCACGCGAGGGCTCGTGCCAGCGTGCCGCACGCTCGACTGTCCGTCGATCTTCGCGCTCACCGTGGCCGATGTGGCCGAGGTCGCTGCCCTCCTCGATCACTTCGACCCCTTCGATCCTTACTCGCGTCGGCCGCTCACCGTAGGACCTTTGGTAGAACCTCGACTGGCCGTGCCTGCCGAGCTCGAGTTCTTCGGTGATGGCCTGGCCGAGCAGGCCTTCGAGGGTGCACGCCAGGGGCTCCTGGCGCTCGGCTACGAGCCGAGGCTGATCGACTTCAGACCCTTTCGTCAGCTGGCCGACTTGCTCTACGCAGCCAGCTGGGTCGCCGAGCGTTCCCTGGTGGCCGGCCCGCTGCTCGATGCGCCATCGGGCACCATGGACCCGACGGTCCACGCCATTCTGAGAGAAGGTCGGAAACGGACGGCGGAAGAGGCCTTCGCTGCTGAGTACCGCCGCGCCGAGCTCGCGCGGCAGATCGACCTGACTTTCGAGCGGGCCGACGTGCTCGTCGTGCCCACCACCCCCACGGTCTACCGGCTGGCCGAGGTCGCCAGCGATCCAATCGTGACGAACGCACGCCTCGGCACCTATACGAATTTCACGAATCTCGGCGATTTGTGCGCACTCGCCATTCCTGGTCCTTTTCGCGACGATCGGTTCCCTGCCGGCATCACGCTTCTCGCGCGAGCGTTCCACGAACGGTGGCTGGTCGACCTCGGGCGCCGTCTCGAGGCCCACTTCGATCTGCCGCTCGGTGCCACGGGGCGACGGCGGTCCGCCTCGCCGACGCACGACGCGATCGAGCCGAGCCCCGATGCCGTGGTGCTCGCCGTCGTCGGAGCTCACTTGTCCGGCATGCCCCTGTCACCCCAGCTGACCTCCCGTGGCGGGGTGCTCGTCGATACGCGCCGAACCGCAGCACGCTACGAGCTGCGGCTGTTGGCCGGGTCCGGGACCCAGCGCCCCGGCTTGTTTCGCCGCACCGAGGCGGACGGGATGGGCGCGGCCATCGAGGTGGAGCTCTGGGCGCTGCCGAAGGACCAGGTGGGATCGTTTCTCGAGCTGGTCCCGCCCCCACTCGGACTAGGCAGCATCGAGCTGGACGATGGGAGATGGGTGCGCGGGTTCATTTGTGAGCCATGGGGTCGGGAAGGTTCCATCGACATCACTCATTTCGGCGGATTCCGCGCGTTCGTCGCGGGTCGGAGCTGAGTCTCGGACTCAGGGCCGAAGCGATCCGGCCTGAAACAATCGAGACACAATGGGTGCGGTACCTGGGGGATAGGGTTTCCGAGCCCAGACAATAGAGCGCCCGCGGGAGTTGGGCCTAGGAGCGAGGCAGGCACGGATGGGACACACACCTCACGGTCAAGGCACGAGTGCCGATTTGGTGATGCTCGCGCAGGGTTCGCTCGGGCAGAGTTCGCTCGCGCAAGGCTCGCTCGGGCAAGGCGCAAATGGTCCGAGCTCGCAGCGACCGCGCGAGGCGCGGCTCAAGCCATCGGACAACCACTCGTACTTCGATGCGGTGGCGCGGCACGGCTCGATTCGCAAGGCTGCCGATGCCCTCCACATGGCTTCTTCGGCGCTCAACCGCCGCATCCTCGACCTGGAACAAGAAGTCGGGATGGCGCTGTTCGAGCGCCTGCCGCGCGGCGTGCGCCTGACTGCCGCTGGTGAGCTCCTGCTCGCCTACGTTCGGCGATCGCTCAAGGATCTTCGTCAGGTCGAGACGGACATCGAGCAGCTGCGCGGCAAACTGCGCGGCGTCGTCCGCATTGCCGTCGCCGAATCGGTGACCCCGAGCCTCTTGCCGGACGCGATCTCGTCGTATCAAAAGACGCACCCAGGGGTGGCGTTTCAGGTCATCGTCGATGGGCCGGAAGCCCTGCAAGATGCGCTACTCGCTGACGGCGCCGACTTGATCCTCACGCACGAGATTCCCCAGCAATCGGGCGTCAGCGTGCTCGCCGTCGCGCGACATCGTTTGTGCGCGCTCGTGGTGCCGGAGCATCCGCTGACGAAGCTCGACAGCGTCTCCCTGTTCGACTGCATCTCCTATCCGCTCGCGGTGCCCGATCACAGCCTCGCGGCCCGTGCCCTGCTCGATTTGGCGATGGAGGACGCGGGGTTGCCGCTCAATCCGGCACTCGAGTCCGATTCGATCGAGATGCTGCGGGCGTTCGCGCGCCTCGGTGAGGCGGTGTGCTTCAGTTTCCGTTTGGATGCACGTGAACCAGCACACGGACTGGTTGCGCTGCCGCTTGCCGATGGGCGCTGTGCCGAGGCGGGCTTGTACCTTGCTGCGCGTAAAGGACGAGTCTTGCCTGTGGCTGCGGCATCGTTTGCCGAAGAACTCGAAGCGGCCGTGCATGGGACAGTTGTGAGAACGTCTGTTTCCGTTGCGTAGCGGCGCCATTTCTCGCGCAGCTTCGCGCGAGTGGATCGGCAGTGTGCGGCATTCAGCAGCGCAGTGCGCGAAAATTGGCGCTAGTCAGACAAGGTAGGACCGCAGGATAAGGAGTGTGCGCCGAGCCGCCGGTGAGGGTTTTCTCCCAAGCTCGCTCAACGCTCACCGGCGGCCGGGCGCAATGATTCACAGTGTAACCGCTCCGCGATTGGTTCATGGCGCTCACAATCGAAAGCACGCCCTATCGCTATCCGTACGACGGGGACCTGCGGCCCGAAAACACGGTGCTCATCATCATCGACATGCAGATCGACTTCTGCGGCAAGGGCGGATACGTCGACCTGATGGGCTACGACATCTCGCTCACGCGAGCCTGTATCGAGCCCATCCAGCGCGTGCTCGGAGCCATGCGCGAGCTCGGCTTCCCCATCTTCCATACGCGTGAAGGGCATCGGCCGGATCTCGCGGATTTGCCTGCCAACAAGCGCTGGCGCTCGCGTCAGATTGGTGCCGGCATTGGCGACGAGGGGCCCGCCGGTCGCGTGCTCGTCCGTGGTGAAAAAGGCTGGAACATCATCGACGAGCTGGCGCCGCTACCCGGCGAATCGATCATCGACAAGCCCGGCAAGGGCTCGTTTTACGCCACGGACCTCGAAATGCTCCTGCACATGAAAGGCCTCCGAAACATCATTCTCACCGGCATCACCACAGATGTGTGTGTGCACACGACGATGCGTGAAGCCAACGACCGTGGATTCGAATGCGTGATCCTCGCCGACTGTTGCGCCGCCACCGATCCCAGGAACCACGCGGCCGCTCTGGAGATGGTGAAGATGCAGGGCGGCGTCTTCGGCGCCGTCAGCGACTCGACGTCCTTGCTCGCGGGTCTCGCGAAGCTCGGCTCCGTTCGCTCGGAAACGGCTCGCTCGGAAACTGCTCGCAAGGGAGAAGGGCTAAGTCAGTGAACGAACGGGTGGTTCTGCGTGGTTTGTTCGATGGCTTCGAGCCACGCGGCCTGGGTGAGTTCGCGCCGCTGTGGCCGGGCGTCGACATCCTGCCGATCTACGGCATCGCGCCGAACGGCACGCCGGTCGATCCGACCAGGCCGTCGGCAGGATTCATTCGCTACGCGCCGGGCGCGAGCGTGCCGGCACACCGTCACGCCGGCTACGAGCACATCTTCGTCCTGTCCGGCTCGCAAAGCGACGACAAGGGCATCTACGACCGCGGAACGTGCGTCATGAGCCCGCCGGGGACGACCCATGGCGTGGCGAGCGAGCGCGGCTGCTTGGTTTTGGCCGTGTGGAATCAATCGGTGGAGGTGCTCGGTGGCTAGTTTGATCCAGATCGATGCGACACCGGGCCCCTTGCCCGTCGATCCTGCCCGCACTGCGGCGGTGATCATCGACATGCAGCGGGATTTCTTGGAGCCAGGCGGCTTCGGCGAGGCGCTCGGCAATGACGTCTCTCACCTGCGAGCGGCCATCGAGCCCTGCAAGCAGCTCATTGCCGGCCTGCGCAAGAGTGGTGTCTTCATCGTGCACACGCGCGAGGGCCATCGGCCCGATCTCAGCGACGCGCCCAAGGCCAAGGTCGAGCGCGGCAAGCCGACCGCCCGCATCGGTGACGTCGGCCCGATGGGTCGCATTTTGATACGCGGCGAGCCCGGGCACGACATCATCCCGGAACTCTATCCGATCGATGGTGAGCCGGTGATCGACAAGCCGGGCAAAGGGGCGTTTTTCGCCACGGATCTCCACACGATTTTGATCGCCCGCGGCATCGACACGCTCATCGTCTGCGGCGTGACCACCGAGGTCTGCGTGCATACGACCGTCCGTGAGGCCAACGATCGCGGCTACCGCTGCCTCGTGCCCTCGGACTGCACGGCTTCGTACTTTCCGGAGTTTCGTGAGGTGGGGCTCCGCATGATTAGCGCGCAGGGGGGAATTTTTGGCTGGGTGAGCGACTCCGGCCGGGTGCTTTCAGCACTCTCGTCCATGTGACTGCAATCCGCAAAGGCCAACAAACATGACTGACACGTTCAAACCAAAACTCTGGGTGCCAGGCGACTGGAACGCCTTCTTTGGCTTCGGGACCAACATCCTCGTCAACCTGCTCGTCCTGACCGGCCTCCTGCGCTTCGTGCTGGAGATGCCGGATTCAGTCGTGTTCGGTCGCATCTTGCCGGCCGCCGGTCTCATGCTCCTCTTGAGCACGAGCTACTACGCGTGGCTCGCCTACAAGCTCGCCAAGGAGACCGGTCGCTCGGACGTCTGTGCGCTGCCCTCGGGCGTCAGCGTGCCCCACATGTTCGTCGTGGTCTTCGTGATCATGATGCCGATCAAGATCTCCACCGGTGATCCCATCAAGGCCTGGGAAGCGGGCATGGCTTGGGTGTTCATCCAGGGCTGTTTGCTCTCCGTCGGTGGCTTCATTGCCCCCTTGATCCGCAAAGTGACGCCGCGCGCGGCGCTCCTGGGGACCCTGGCCGGCGTCTCTGTGGCGTTCATTTCCGTTCGCCCCGCGCTCGAGATGTTCATCACGCCGGTCATCGGCGTCACCTGCTTCGCCATCATCATGGCCAGCTGGTTTGGCAACGTGCGCTACTTCAAGGGACTGCCGGCGGGCCTCGTGGCCATCGGGGTCGGCACCGCGATCGCCTGGGGCTCCACCTTCATGGGTGGCAGCTTCGGCGGCATGTCGGTGAAGGCGCTTGGTGACTCCGTCGCCGGTTTCGGCTTCAGCTTCCCGATTCCCGCGCTCGATCACACCTTCCATGGCTTCGAGTTCCTCGGCGTCATCCTGGTGACGGCCATTCCGTTCGGCATCTACGACCTGGTCGAGGCCATGGACAACGTGGAGAGCGCGGCGGTGGCTGGCGATAGCTTCCCCACGACCCGAGTCCTCACGGCGGACGGCGTCATCAGCCTGATTGGCTGCACGATGGGCAATCCCTTCATCCTCGCCGTCTACATCGGCCATCCCGGGTGGAAGGCCATGGGCGGCCGCATTGGCTACTCGCTGGCCACGGGCGCCATGGTCGCGGTGCTGGCATTTGCCGGCATTCTGCCGGTCCTGGTGGCGCTGGTCCCGGTCGTCGCCATCTCGCCCATCCTGCTCTACATCGGCATGCTGATCGGCGCGCAGGCCTTTCAGGAAACGCCCAAGCGGCACGCTCCGGCCATCGTGCTCGCCATCGTTCCGCACATCGCAGCGTGGGGGAAGGTGCAAATCGACAACGCACTCGGCGCTGCTGGCACGAGTGTGGCACAGGTCGGCGTCGACAAGCTGAAGCAGGTCGGCATCTTGTACGAGGGCCTGACGACGATGGGCGGCGGTTCCATCCTCGGCGGTCTCGTTCTGGGTGCGATCACGGCCTTCGTGATTGACCGTAAGTTCGAGAAAGCGGCTGCGTTTTCTCTGGCAGGAGCGCTCCTGACGTTCCTCGGCTTCATGCACGGCGAGCAGATCGGCTTTGCGGTCTCGCCGCTCGTCGCCGCCAGCTACGCCTGCGTCGCTCTACTGCTCTTTGGTGTCGCCAAGTTGGGGGGTGTTCCGGCGCTAGGTGGAGAAGCGAAGGACGAGGAAGAAGAGCATGGGGGCTCGCATGAAGTGGCACCGGCGCCTGCCGAGTGACCGACACGTTTCAACCGTTTCCTTGCTGATTTCGAAAGGACTGACCCCATAATGAAGAACCGTCATACCTCCCCCGCCAAGTCGCTCGCGACGAGCCTTGTCGTCCTCGGCGCAGGCCTGGCTCCGAGTGTGGCTTTCGCGCAGGACCCTCCCCCCGAGGCGCCAGCAGCCGAACCTGCACCCGTCGCCACCGAACCGGCTCCCGAACCGGCGCCGGCGGAACCGCCGGCCGAGGAACCCGCGCCCGAGCCTGCGGCCGAAGCGCCTGCCGAGGAGCCGCCTGCGGAGGAAGAGAAGAAGTTCGAGCCGTCCTTCACCATCGGTGCGGGCCTGCGTACGGGCCTGAGCCTGGACTTCGATCCCGGGACACTGAGTCTCAATGACGGTCTGGTCGACGAGATCAACGTTCGTCCGTTCCTCGGCGGCAACCTGACGCCGATGGTCAGCTACTGGGTGCAGTTCGAAATCGGCAGCGGTTCGGACACGTCTGCCACCACGGGGGCGCCGCGACAGTCCTTCCTCCCTGCGTTCGGCATCTTGGATGCCATCGCGCAGCTCAAGTTCGCCGACGAGTTCCAGCTCTGGGTTGGTCAGCACATCCCGGCCGGCGACCGCAACAACATGAACGGACCGTTTTTCGGCAACGGCTGGAACTTCGCCATCAACGCCGGCGGGTACCCCTTCGACATGGGCGCTCGTGATCGCGGCTTTACCTTCTGGGGTCTCGTCAAGGGCGGCATGCTGAAATACAAGCTGTCCATGGTGGACTTGCAGCCGGGTCGCCAGATCGCCCAGTCGCGCTTCGGTGCTCGCGTCGACCTCCACTTCTGGAAGCCGGAAGCCTTCTACTACAACTCCGGCACCTACTTCGGCGGTCAGGACATCCTCACCATTGGCGCGTCAGTCAATGGCCAGAGCGGCGACGAGACCGTCGATGATGACGATCTCATCGGCTTCAACATCGACGGCATGTTCGAGAAGAACTTCGGCAAAGGCGGCACATTGACCGCCGAGGTCGGCTACTACAACTTCGACAACACCGGCGCCGCCTGGACTTCCAACCAGTACACGGCCGACGCGGGCAGCGGCGTTCCGGCGGGTGGAACCACGGGCAGTGTGGGCGAGGGCCTCTTGGCCGGGCTCTCTTGGCTCACGCCGGGGAACATCGGCGCCGGCAAGATCCAACCCAACGCCAAGTTCCAATACGGAGACTATGGCACCAAGATCGCGGTCATCGACGTAGGTCTTGCGTACATCATCGACGGCTTCAATCACAAATACCACCTGAACTACCGGCACACGGAGACGGACCCCGGGACTGGTTCGGTCGGCAACGACATGCTCCAGGTCGGCTTTCAGTACATGATGGCGAAGTAGCCGCCACCCCAGAAAAACTGTCCAGCGCTCGATCGAAGCTTGAGTCCGCTTCGGTCGGGCGCTGGCGTTTTTGTGAGTGTGAAGTTCGGAGCCCGGCGTTGTGCAGGGCCAAGCCGGCCTCCAACCCGCCCGAGCCGTGAGATGTTGCTCGCCTGGGGGTGCACCTTCGGAGCGGCGGGCACTTCGCGTGCACGCTTTCGCATTTGCGAACGAACGTTCGTTTTTGTTGGGGCCGGGCTGCGGCCGTGAAGCAGGCCAGCTCCGACTCGGCCACGCGGGAGCGGTGGCGGCGTGAAGTTACGCCGTGCCCAGCATCCCGCGCTCGACGATGAAATCGAGCACCTTCTGCACCGAGGCGTCCTGGCGCAGACAGGTGAAGACGAAGGGCCGCTCGCCGCGCATCTTCTTGGCGTCGCGGTCCATCACTTCGAGGGAGGCGCCCACGTGGGGCGCTAGGTCCGTCTTGTTGATGACCAAGAGGTCGCTCTTGGTGATGCCGGGGCCACCCTTGCGGGGCACTTTGTCGCCGCCGGCTACGTCGATGACGTAGATGGTCAGGTCCGAGAGCTCGGGGCTGAAGGTGGCGCTCAGGTTGTCGCCGCCGCTCTCGATGAACACGAGCTCCGGGTCGTGCAGCTTGGTGATCTTCTCGACCGCGTCCAAGTTGATGGAGGCGTCTTCGCGGATGGCGGTGTGCGGGCAGCCGCCCGTTTCCACGCCCATGATGCGGTCCGGTGACAGCGCGCCGTTGCGCACCAAAAACTCGGCATCTTCCTTGGTGTAGATGTCGTTCGTGACGACGGCGATGTTGTAGCGGTCGCGCATGGCCCGACACAGCGCCAAGACCAGGGCCGTTTTGCCGGAGCCGACGGGACCGCCAATACCGACGCGCAGAGGTTCTCTTTTCATGATGGGGACTCCATATTGGTGACGACTACGAGCGGAAGACCTACGACCGGAAAACACGAGTGTACTGCGTCTCGTGCCAGGCGCTGAGCAGGGCGAGGCCGGGACAGCCAAAGCCGATGTCGTCGTCCTGGACTGCCAAGGCACGAGCGATGGCGGTCGGGACGAGCTCGAGGAGGGCATCGACGACGCGCTGACTGGCTAGGGGGCCGAGCGGGAGCAGGCGGGCCAGGGCGGTCGTGTGCTGCTCGACCCAGGTGTAGAGGCCGAGCAAGGCCGTCTCTTCGCGCCCGAGACCGTAGTACTGCGCTGCCCGGGCGAGCGCTTCGAGAAATGTGCGTGGCGGGTGATCTGGGTCGCAGGCGCCCGGGGCGATGGTGCCGAGGACGCGGCCCAGAGCGCGCCCCATCTGGCCGTCCTGTTCCTGGAACTCCCGGGACTCACGGCTGGCCAGGAGCTGGTCGCTGTAGCGGACGGCCTCGTCAGGTCGCCCCGCGCCCAAGGCGTCGTACATGCGCAGGAGCAGCGGCAGCTCGAGGTGCGTCGGGGTCGCCATCAGCAGGCCCTCGAGGAAGCGCAGGCCGTCGGCTTCCGTGGTGACGATGCCGCGGGCATGCGCCGCTTCGAGCCCGCTCGAGTAAGCGAAGGCGCCCGTCGGCAGGGACTGCGACGCCAGCTGGAGGAGGCGAGCCTGCACGCCGAGTGCGGAGAGCGGGACTGGTGGGCTCACGAGCGAGCCTTGAAGATGAGGGGAATCCGCTCTTCGTGGTGGTGATCGTGCCCGTGAGCATGGCCATGCCCATGAGCGTCGCCATGGCTGTGCCCGTGGCCGTCGTCGTGGCTGTGGCGGTGGTAGGCGCCGGGCTCGGGCTCGAACGGGCGGAGCTCCTGCGTGACCTCGAAGCCGAGGGTTCGCACCATGTCGTCCAGGACGTGGTCCGCTTGATACGCGAGCGAGCTTGGTCCGACCTCCAGTCGGACGTGGCGATTGCCGAGGTGGTAGGCAGCGCGAGTCAGGTCTCTGGGCAGGGCGGCGGCCACCACGCTGAGGAGTTCTGGCTTGGCGTCGATGCGCAGAACCGCGCCGTCGACAGAGCGCAGGTGGTCACCGTGCTTGAGGCTGGTCCCCCGTTCGATGAAGATGCCGACGGCCTCACCGGATGTGGTGATGGCGCGGCCCTGAGCTCGCTGGCGCTCGTCGAAATCGAGCTCGGCCACCAAGTTGGCCTTGGCTTTCGCTACGCGCTCCGTGAAGTGCCGAATCGTCACGCACTTCCTCGCTAGAACAGGAAGTAGCGCTGCGCCAGGGGCAGCACCTCGGCGGGCTCGCAGGTGAGCAGGTGTCCGTCGGCGCGGACCTCGTACGTCTGCGGATCGACCTCGATCTTGGGCAGGTAGTCGTTGTGGATCATGCTGCGCTTGGTGAGGCTTCGAATGCCGCCGACGACGTGGGTGCGTTTGCGTAGGCCGAGCTTCTGAGCGAGGCCCTTGGCCTGTGCCGCCTTGGAGAGGAAGGTCAGCGACGTATTGTGTCGAGCGCCTCCGAGCGCCCCGAACATCATGCGGTAGTGCACGGGCTGCGGGGTTGGGATCGAGGCGTTGGGGTCGCCCATGGGGGCAGCCGCGATGAGGCCCCCCTTCAGGATCAGGGCCGGCTTGGCGCCGAAAAAGGCCGGCTTCCACAAGACGAGGTCAGCGAGCTTGCCTGGCTCGATGGAGCCGACCTGGTCGGCGATGCCGTGTGCGAGTGCTGGGTTGATGGTGTACTTTGCCACGTAGCGTCGCGCGCGCAGGTTGTCGTGCTCCGCGGGGTCACCGATCAAGGAGCCGCGCTGCACTTTCATCTTGTGGGCCGTTTGCCAGGTGCGGGTGATGACCTCACCCACGCGACCCATCGCCTGCGAGTCCGACGAGATCATGCTGAACGCACCGAGATCGTGCAGGATGTCCTCTGCGGCAATGGTCTCGCGACGAATGCGCGACTCGGCGAAGGCGACGTCTTCCGGAATGCTGGGGTCCAAGTGGTGGCACACCATGAGCATGTCCAAATGCTCGTCGATGGTGTTCTTGGTGTAGGGCCGCGTCGGGTTGGTCGATGACGGCAGTACGCAGGGATTTCCGGCTGCCTTGATGATGTCCGGGGCGTGCCCACCGCCCGCGCCCTCGGTGTGATAGGCGTGGATGACGCGATTCTTGAACGCTGCGAAGGTGTGCTCGACGAACCCCGACTCGTTCAGGGTGTCGGTGTGGATGGCGACCTGGATGTCGTGGTCCTCCGCTACCGATAGGCAGTTGTCGATGGCCGCCGGCGTCGTGCCCCAATCCTCGTGCAGCTTGAGGCCAATCGCGCCGGCCTCGATCTGTTCCACGAGCGGACCCGGCAAGCTGGCGTTACCCTTGCCCAGGAAACCCAGGTTCATCGGCAAGTCGTCGGCAGCCTCGAGCATGCGGTGCATGTTCCACACGCCCGGCGTGCAGGTGGTGGCGCAGGTGCCCACGGCGGGGCCGGTGCCGCCGCCGATCATCGTGGTCACTCCGGACATCAGAGCGTCCTCGATCTGTTGTGGGCAGATGAAATGGATGTGCGAATCGATGCCGCCCGGCGTGACGATCATGCCTTCGCCGGCGATCACCTCGGTGCCGGGGCCGATGATGAGGTCCACGCCCGGCTGAATGTCCGGGTTCCCGGCCTTGCCGATGCCCAGGATGCGGCCGTGCTTGATGCCGATGTCGGCCTTCACCACGCCCCAGTGATCCAGAATGAGCGCGTTGGTGATGACCAGGTCGAGGGACTGTTGGTCCCCGGCTTGGCTCTGCCCCATCCCGTCACGAATGACCTTGCCGCCGCCGAACTTCACTTCTTCGCCGTAGACGGTGAAGTCCCGTTCCACGCAGAGAAAAAGCTCCGTGTCGGCCAGCCGAACCCGATCTCCGATGGTTGGTCCGAACACGTCCGCATATGCGCGCCTATCGATGCTGGTCATGGTGTATCTAATGGTCCCGAGACGAGGGCGTTGAAGCCGTAGACGATGCGGTTGCCGGATAGCGCCACCAGCTCGACCTCTTTGATTTGACCTGGCTCGAAGCGGACGGCGGTCCCAGCCAGGATGTTCAGACGGAAGCCGCGTGAGCGTGCCCGGTCGAACTGCAGGGCCGGATTGACCTCGAAGAAGTGATAGTGGGAGCCGACCTGGATCGGTCGGTCGCCGGTGTTCGCCACTTCGAGCCGCACGGTCGGCCGACCAAGGTTGAGCTCGATCGTGCCGGGTTCGGTGATGATTTCGCCTGGGATCATTGACTGGGCGCCTTCAAACAATCGGATTGTGTACGGTCACGAGCTTGGTCCCGTCGGGAAACGTGGCCTCGACTTGAACTTCGGGAATCATTTCGGCGACGCCGGGCATGACGTCCTCGCGCTTGAGAATCGTGGTGCCCACGTGCATCAGCTCGGCGACGGTGCGGCCATCGCGCGCGCCCTCGAGGATGGCCGACGAGATCAGGGCGATCGCCTCCGGATAGTTCAAGCGAATACCGCGGGCTTTGCGGCGCTCGGCCACCATGGCTGCCACCGAAAGCAGCAGCTTGTCTTTTTCGCGCGGGGAAAGTTCCATTTGGATCTCTTGCTCGTGGTGCTCAGGTGTTCCAGATTCGGGGCAAAGTGGCGCCCGTTCCGGAGAAGAGGGGGCGAACGACCTGCCAGATGGTGATGAACGCCCTCCAGCATTCCGGAACCGACGGTCCAACGTAGCGAACGACGGTGGCGCCATCGAGATCGCTGGCCGCGAGTCGGAGTGGCCGGTCCGTATCGTCGAGCACCACGTCGCCCGCGGGGCTTTCATGCAGCCGTCCCAGGCATTCGCGAATCAGCGGTGAAAGCGAGCTCGGTCCGCCGGCCAGGATCATCGTCGCGACGACGGGCTGGGCGGAAAGTCCCCACTTGGCCTCCAAGACGGCACCATCAGCGCACAGGTCCAGGCGATCCAGATAGATCGGTCGCTCTTCTTGCCAAAGCTCCAGGCGTTGGACGAGGCGTCCGCGGCCGAACGTCTCACCTGCAGCTGGGCGACCCAAGCACAAGAGCTCCCAACCGATGAACTTGGCTCCGGCCGCCAGACGAACCTTGGTCCTGATGTCGGCGCTCGCCCCATCGAAGGCAATCGTCTCCTGCGGTAGCCACTCGAGCAGTGCTCCCGGTCGGACCTGGAACTCTTGCCGGAGCTGACTCGAGGGTCCGCGCGTGCGGTAGATCTTGGTGGCGGCCGGCGTCGTGACCAGTCCATGGGCTCCCTCGTGCAGCACGGAGCTCAGCCGGAGCTCGTCGCCGCCGACGACCCCACCGGGCGGGTGCAGGATGACGAGGTGGCTGGTCCCGTCCGCCTCTGGGTAGAACGGACGCTGAATGCGCAGCGGGCCGAAATGACTGACCTTCGTCACCCGAGTGCAATCGGCTCGCAGGGCAAGCTCCAAATTCAGCTCTGCGGTCCAGCCGCCCGTCCCGGTCTCCATCCCGCGTTCCATGGCCTCGAATTGCACGCTGCCCCCAACCCCACCCGTCGACGGATCAGACCACGAGATAGCGATTCACTAAATCCTCACCGAGCTCTTCCATGGGTCCGCTGGCGACGCTGCGACCGCGATCGATGATGTTGAAGAATTGGCCGACGCGACGAGCGAACTTCAGCTTTTGCTCCACCAGAAGGAGCGTCATGCCCTCCTCGCGCAGCTGCACGAGTACATCGCCGATCTGAGCGACGACGTTCGGCTGGATACCTTCGGTTGGCTCGTCCAAGATGAGGAGCTTCGGGTCCAAGCAGAGGGCGCGGCCAATCGCGAGTTGCTGCTGCTGGCCGCCCGATAGGTCCCCGCCGCGCCTATGCAGCATGCTCTTGAGCACCGGGAACAGCGTGAACACCTTGTCGAGGGGCTTGGTCGTCTTGTCTGGTCGGCTGAGCAAGCCAATCTCCAGGTTTTCCTGCACCGTGAGCTGCGGGAAGATCTCGCGGCCCTGCGGCACGTAGCCGATGCCCGACCGTGCGCGGACCTCCGGGCCGGAGCCGGCCAGCTCCTTGCCCTCGAGCCCGATCTTGCCGCTGTCGAGCTTGACCAGGCCCATGATGGCCTTGAGGAGCGTCGTCTTGCCGACGCCATTGCGACCCATGAGGCAGGTGCAGGTGCCGGGGCTCACCGACAACGCGACGTCCCACAAGGTGTGGCTCTCTCCGTACGACTGGTTGAGGGACTCGACGGCCAGCATGCGTTACTCCCCGAGGTACACTTCGACCACCTTCGGGTCGGATTGGACTTCATCCATCGAACCCTCGGCCAGCACCTGCCCTTCGTGGAGCACGGTCACCGTTTTTTCGGCGATGCTACGCACGAAGTCCATGTCGTGCTCGATCACGACGACGGTGTGTTCGCCTTTGAGGCTCCGCAAGAGCTCGGCCGTCTTCTCGATCTCCTGATGGGTCATGCCGGCGATCGGCTCGTCGACCAGCAAGACGCGCGGGTTCTGGGCCAGCAGCATGCCAATCTCGAGCCACTGCTTTTGGCCGTGCGCGAGGCCTCCGGCCAGGACGAGGGCGCGGTCCATCAGGCCAATCGTCCCGAGAACGTGATCGATGCGTTCGCTCTGTTCCTTGCTGAAGCGGTGGAAGAGGCTCTTGAAGACGCCCTTGTTTGCAGCCAGCGCGAGCTCCAGGTTCTCGCGCACCGTGTGCTTCGGAAAGACGGTGGGCCGCTGGAACTTTCGCCCAATGCCACGCCGCGCGATCTGGTGCTCGTTCAGGTTGGTCAGGTCTTCCATGTCCTCCAAGAAGAAGACGTGGCCGGTGTCCGGCTTGGTCTTGCCGGTCACCACGTCCATGAGCGTGGTCTTGCCAGCGCCGTTGGGGCCGATGATGCAGCGCAGCTCGCCCGAGTCGAGGATGAGCGTCAGGTTCGTGAGCGCCTTGAAGCCATCGAAGCTGACGGAGATGTCGTCCACACAGAGCAGCGCATGTTGGCGAGCGGCACGGATTTCTGCGCCGCGCTCCTTGGGCACACGCTGGCTGGTGCGTTCGGGCGGTTTGGAACTCCGGGGCCTCTTGGTCGAAATGTCCGTCACGGTGCTGATTCTGGGCTCTTTCGTAGGAACCTCTTCGGGCGACACCTTCTCGGATGGAGGGGCGTCGGCCAAGCTCGCTCGGGCGGAGTTCGGTTCAGGTGGCATGGGACCTCTTGAGCTTCGGCAGGTAGCGTCCCAAGCCCACCAGGCCATCGGGCAGGGCGAGGGTCACGACGACGAACAGCGCGCCCAGGAAGAACAGCCACAGGTCCGGCGCAGCGGCCGTGAAGTAGCTCTTGGCGCCGTTGACGACGAACGCGCCAATCACCGCGCCCACCAGCGTGCCGCGACCGCCGATGGCGACCCAGATGACGGCTTCAATCGAGTTGGCGGGCTCCATCTCGCTCGGGTTGATGATGCCGACCTGAGGAACGTAGAGAGCCCCGGCTATCCCGCACAAAAGGGTGGACAGCGTCCAGGCGAACCACTTGTAGGAGAGCGTGTCGTAGCCAGAAAAGCGCGCTTTTGGCTCGTCGTCGCGCACCGCGCGCATCACGACACCGAACTTGCTCTTGGTGAGGTACTTGGTCAGGAGATAGAAGCCGGCGAGGACGCCGACGCTGATGACGTACAGGATCACCTTGGTCGACGACTCGCGGATCGGATAGCCGTACAGGTTCTTGAAATCGGTCAGGCCGTTGTTGCCGCCGAAGCCCGTCTCGTTGCGGAAGAACAAGAGCATGGCGGCGAACGTCAGCGCCTGGGTGATGATCGAGAAGTAGACACCCTTGATGCGCGAGCGGAACGCCAAATACCCGAATAGACCGCCGAGGACGCCTGGCACGATCATGCACATGGCCAGCGCGAACCAGAAGTTGTCGAAGCCGTGCCAATACCAAGGCAGCTCCTTCCAATCGAGGAACACCATGAAGTCGGGCAGGTCGCTGGCGTAGACGCCGCCTTTGCCGATCGAGCGCATCAGGTACATGCCCATGGCGTAGCCGCCGAGCGCGAAGAAGACGCAGTGACCGAGGCTCAGGATGCCGCCAAACCCCCAGACTAGGTCCACCGCCAGTCCGACCATCGCGTAGCAGGCGAACTTGCCCAGGATGAGGATGTACTGGTCCGAGACGTGGAGGGCACTCTCCTCTGCGACGAATTGGTTCGAGATCGGGATGAGCACCCCGAACAGCAGCAATGTGCCGGCGAGAATGGCCCAGCCAGTCGGACGATGGATCTTCTTGAGTACGTCGAGCATCGCGTGTCAGTTCTCCGCGGCGCGTCCCTTGAGAGCGAAGAGCCCCTGCGGGCGCCACTGAATGAAGAAGATGAGCAGGACCAAGAGCAGGATCTTGCCCATGACCGCGCCCACGCTCGGCTCGAGGATCTTGTTGGCCAGGCCCAGGCCGAAGCCCGCGAAGATGGTGCCGAGGATGTTGCCCACCCCGCCGACCACGACGACCACGAACGAGTCGATGATGTGCTGCTGCCCGAGCTCGGGCCCGACGTTGCCGAGCTGGGAGAGCGCCACGCCGCCGAGCCCCGCGAGCCCCGAGCCCAGGCCGAACGTCCACATGTCGACCCGGTGCGTGGCAATGCCGAGGCCTGCCGCAATTTCACGGTTTTGGGTGACGGCGCGCACCTTGAGGCCCACGGAGGTGCCACGGAGCACGAACCACACGAAGCCGACCACCAGCGCCGTGAACGCGAGCACTGCGATGCGGCTGTAGGGCACCACCAAGGCCGGCATCAGCTCGAGACCGCCCGACAGGAAGTCCGGGTTGGCCACCGTCACGTTCTGAGCGCCGAAGATCACACGCACGGTCTGGATCAAGATCAGGCTGAGCCCCCAGGTGGAGAGGAGGGTCTCCAGGGGCCTACCGTAGAGGTGCCGAATCACCAGGCGCTCGAGCAAGACGCCCATGGCGAAGGTGGTGGCGAAGGCGAACGGAATCGCCAGGACCAAGTAGTATTCGGCGACCTCGGGGCCCGCGGCGAGCATGCGCTCGCGGACGAAGTACGTCGAATAGGCGCCGAGCATGAGCATTTCGCCGTGCGCCATGTTGATCACCTTCATCAGGCCGAAGGTGATGGCGAGCCCCAGGGCAGCCAGGAGCAGGACGCTGCCGAGGCTCAGGCCGTAGATGGTGTTGGAGATGATGTTGATGACGAAAATGCGCCGCTTCACACTCTGCAACGCGCGGTCGAGCTCGGCTCGCACGGCCGGGTCCTTCTCGGCGAACTGACCCTTGGCATCGGGCGCCACCAGCGCCTTCAAGTCGGCTTCGAGGCTGATGTCGTCGGAGTTCTGAATGGACTTGGCCGCCTGCATGCGCAGCTTTGGGTCCTGGCTCTTCATGTCGACCTTCGCTAGAGCCAGGCCCATCCAGCGCCTAGCTTCGCCGTCCTTCTCGGCGCCGATGAAGGTACGAATGAGCTCGGCGCTTTCGCCGTCGGGGTATTCGGCCAGCTGCTTGGCGGCCTCTCGCCGGACCTCGACCTTTTTGGCGGTCAGACGCAACTTGGACAGCGTGGCGGCGAGCGCGCGACGTGACGTGTTGTTCAGCGAGATCGTTCGCGCAGTGCCACTTGCCTGCACGGGCTCCAGCGTCTTGGCTTGGAGCGTTCCGTCCTTGGTGACGAGGAAGATGGTGCCACGACCGTCCTTCTTCAGCTCGCCCGCGTCCAGCGCGTTCAAGATGACGAGCGCCTTGTCGGGGTCGGCGAGCGCCAGCTCGGCGATGCCCTTGGCCATGTCGGTGTGCGTCTCGGACGCCAGCAGGTAGAGGGCCTGGTCTAGCTCGGTTTCACCGGCGACGGCCTGGCTGACCCAGAGCAAAAGAGCGGTGATGGTGAGCAGAAGGTTGCGGGTCATCGGTCGGCTACCGAGGGGGCCACGGGGTTGCGTGCTCGACTGAGAACGCAGTCCCCGTGGCATCGGGGTTCACGTCAAACGGTGAGTGCGATCAGAAACCGGAGGCCTTGGCGGCGGTGCAGTTGCCGCACAGCCAGGGGTACTGCCAGTCGGCCACTTTGGCCTTGCTGTCCGGGACGAACTCGCTCCACGGAGCGGCCCGGATCGGGCCAGGCGTCTTCCACACGATGTTGAACTGTCCACCTTCTTTGATCTCGCCGATGTAGACGGGCTTGTGCAGGTGGTGGTTCTTCTCGTCCATCTTCATGTCGAAGCCGGAGGGCGACTTGACGACCTGTCCCGCGACGGCCTGGCGAACGGCATTGATGTCGGTCGTCCCGGCCTGCGTGGCGGCCTGGGCCCACATCTTGATGCCGACGTAGGTGGCTTCCATCGGGTCGTTCGTCACGCGCTTGTCGCCGTCGGGGAGCTTGTTGGCAGCGACGTAGTCCTTCCACTCCTTGATGAAGGCGGCGTTCTCGGGCGTGTCGATCGACATGAAGTAGTTCCACGCGGCCAGGTGGCCTTCGAGGGGCTTGGTGTCGATACCGCGGAGCTCTTCTTCACCCACGGAAAAGGCCACGACCGGAATGTCCGTCGCCTTGAGACCCTGGTTGGCGAGCTCCTTGTAGAAGGGGACGTTCGAGTCGCCGTTGATGGTGGAGACGACCGCGGTCGGCTTGCCCGCCGCGAACTTCTTCACGTTGCTGACGATGGTCTGGTAGTCGGTGTGACCGAACGGGGTGTACTCCTCCATGATGTCCTCCTTGGCGACGCCCTTGGCGGCCAGGAAGTACTGGAGGATCTTGTTGGTCGTGCGCGGGTAGACATAGTCCGTGCCGAGCAGCACCCAGCGCTTGGCGCCGCCGCCTTCCGCGCTCATCAGGTACTCGACGGCCGGAATCGCCTGCTGATTCGGCGCGGCACCCGTGTAGAACACGTTGTAGCTGGACTCTTCACCCTCGTATTGCACTGGGTAGAAGAGCAGGCCATTGAGCTCTTCGAACACGGGCAGCACGCTCTTGCGTGACACGCTCGTCCAACACCCGAAGACGACGGCGACGTTCTGGTTGATCAGCTCGCGGGCCTTCTCGGCGAACAGGGGCCAGTCGGACGCCGGGTCGACGACGATCGGCTCGAGCTTGCGGCCCAGGACACCGCCTTTCTTGTTGATGCCCTCGATGGTCATGAGCGCCACGTCTTTGAGCGACGTTTCGCTGATGGCCATCGTGCCGGACAGTGAGTGGAGAATTCCGACCTTGATGGGTCCCGTGTCGGCCTTCTTCTCCGCTGCCTTCTCTTCTGTCTTCGGAGCGGCTTCGGTCTTGGCCTCTTCCTTGGGGGCTTCGGCCGGGCCCTTGCACGCGCCGAGCAACGTGAGCGCGGCGACGGATGCGAGTCTGACTAGTTTATTCACGACGATTCTCCTGTGACTGCGATGGGTTAACCTGAGCTGCTCGCCCAACGAAAATGCTGGCCTTTCGGCTGACCGCTCTGTCTTCGCCACCCAGGCGAAACGTGGCGTAGCCGGGGGATGTCCGAAGCGTTACCGATGGGGATTCTCCCGCGTTCCTGAAAGCACGGTCGTGGCATCCCGCTCGCTTCAGGCGCCCGACTATGACCTTCCCCGCTTGCCCGCGGGAAGCGAACGGGACGTGACGCGTCCGCGTTACGGTAACGCCTCGCGCCCGTCCGGGCGGCTATCATGAAACCCTACCGAAACCTGCGCAGGGGTAGTCGAGAGGCGTGGCCGGGCGGACCGTGGATCGGACCTCGATCGAGGATGCACTGGCCCGAGTGCTCCAGAGTGAGGTCTTTCAACGGTCCCCGCAGGCGCGCCGCTTTCTCGAATACGTGGTGACGGAGGGGCTGGCCGGGCAGGCCGAGTCGCTCAAGGCCTACACGATCGGCGTGGCGGCGCTCGGCGCCAACGGTACCAGGTCGGCTCCGGAAACAACCGCGCGCATGCAGGCCAGCCGTGTTCGGCGTCTGCTCGACCGCTACTACCGCACGCTCGGGCAGGCGGATCCGGTCACCATCGAGCTGCCTCCGGGTAGTTACGAGGCGCGCTTCGCTTTCCGCGATGCTGCGGCGGGCGAGAGCCCCCTGCCGAGCCATCGGGTCGCCCTGGTGGTCGAGGACTTCGAGGTTCTGTCGGAGTGGTCGGCCGACGACTCCTTCTCGCGTGCGCTGGTCCAACGCATGGTGACGTTGCTCGTGCACGAGGACGCCCTGATTCTCTCGGGCTCGAGCCCGAATGTGGCGCGAGACGCCGCTTTCGTTCTCGGTGGCTCCTTGATCCGGAGCGGCGAGTCGGTCCGCGTGGTGGCCAAGCTGCGCTCGGCCGATGGCGCCACGGTCTGGGCCGAGCAGTACGATCGCAGCCTGAGCCAGGAGCGGCTACTCGAAGTGGAGGACGAGCTGGCCCTCGGGCTGGCCGCTCGGGTCGGGGACCCGGTCGTCGGGGCCTTGGCGCGGGCCGTCCGCGGACGTTCGGCGGCCGGCTGTCTCGATCCCGTGCAGAGCTTCTATCGCTTCTTGGCGGGCCCGAGCGGCCAGTCGCTGGCCGTGCTCCAGGTCGAGCTCGAGAAGGCACTTTCCCAAGCCGACGAACGCGCGGCGCTGCACGCCGCCTATTCCTGCGTGCTCTCGCTCGCTGAACTCGGGCACGCGGCGAGTGTCGGCTCCAGTCAGGGTCTTTCGGCCGAGGTCCACGCTCGGACCGCCGTCGCGCTCGATGCGCAGTGTGCGCTGGGGCGCATGGCGCGCGCATTCGTGCACTTCCGGCGCGGCGAAGCGGGCTCGGTGCTGCGTGAGGCTGAGCTCGCGCTCGAGCTGTCCCCGGCCTCGGTCACGGGCCGTGCCATTCTCGGCCACCTCTTGCTGCTGTCCGGCCACTGGGAGACGGGTCTCGGTTGGGTCCGCGAAGCCGCGAGCAGGGGCCTTCACCTGCCGAACTACCTGGCGCTCGGGCCATGCCTGGATCGTTTGGTGCGCGCGGCGGATCCAGCGGCGGCGTTGGAGGAAGCCGAGCGACTCGAGGCGCCGCTCTGGCTCGTGCAGTTGCTCAGGGCGGCGTGCTTGGCCGACCTGGGGCGTACCGTCGAGGCACGCCGTGCCTTCGCGCGGGCTCTCTCGGCCGAGGGCGGCACCGACAAGCGCCTGGAACGCAAGGCGTCCGAGGTTCTTCGGGACGCACCGACCCAGGCCACCGTTTGGCAGCTGGCGAGTGGCGGGGGTGGTAGTGGGGAGGCCGAAGCGCCCAAGGGTCGAGCTTCCTACCGCGCGCCGCGCCTCGGACGTGGGCAGGGTGGAGCGATCAAGGTCGGCATTTTGCAATCCTTGTCGGGGCCCATGGCCATCTGCGAGACGCACATGGTCAGCGCGGCCATGCTCGCGATCGAGGAGATCAACGCCACTGGGGGCCTCTTCGGGCGGAGCGTCCACGCCGTGGTGGAGGACGGAGCCTCGGACCCGGAGGTATTCCGCCGCGCTGCCCAAAAGCTCGTGGGGACCGATCGTGTGGCCGCGGTGTTCGGCTGTTGGACGTCATCGAGCCGCAAGGCAGTCCTGCCCGTCGTGGAGCAAGCCGACCGGCTGCTCTGGTACCCGGTGCAATACGAGGGCCTCGAACGCAGCCGGCACGTGATCTACACCGGCAGCTGCCTGAACCAGCAGATCGAACCGGCACTGCGCTGGGCGCTGCGCGAGGGGCACCGTAGGGTGACCCTGATCGGATCGGACTACGTCTTCCCGCGCACGGCCAACCGCCTGATTCGGGGCGTCGTCGAGTCGGCCGCCGGCAGCATCGACGGAGAATTCTACGTCCCGCTGGGACGCGGTCAGTTCGAGGAGATTGCGCATCACGTCCGCGATACGAGGCCCGACCTCGTACTCAGCACCGTCAACGGTGCCGACAACCTGGCGCTCTTCCGCGCCCTCGCTCATGCCGGCGTCCGCCCCGATGCAACACCTGTGCTTTCGTTTTCGCTCTCGGAGCTCGAGCTCTCCAAGGCGCCGGAGCTGATCGCCGGGCACCTCGCCTGCTGGAGCTATTTCCAGAGCATCGACCACGCCGACAATCGGGCCTTGGTCCAACGGTTCCGCAGCCGCTACGGCGAAGCCGAGGTTCTGAGCGATCCAACGGTGACCGCGCACGCGCAGGTGCACCTATGGAGAGACGTGGCCGCCCGGGCACGCAGCCTGGACAGCGCCGCCGTGCTGGCTGCCCTGCCCGGCTGTCAGCTGTCGCTCGGCGGGCAGATGCTCACCGTATCGGAGAATCACCACGTCACGCGCCCCGCCGTCATCGGTCGCGCGACAGCGCGCGCCGAGTTCGAGATCGTGTGGCGCAGTCGCGAATCGATTCAGCCCCGCCCGTGGCTGGGCGTGGAAGAGGCGGACTTCCTGGCGCGCGACCTGGTGCTCGAGGCGCTCCGCGCTCTGCCCGAAATGGCCGACAAGGACGCCTCCCCCCAGCGACGCCTAGGGCCGCCCGGCTAGGCGGCGACTTGCCGCGTCCGGCCCCGACATGTGACAGTGAAAAGCGCGGTCCATGGCGAGCGACACCGAAACCGGACGACCATCGGTTGGTCACGCCGTCTTGAAGTTCCTGCGCAGCGTGGGCCGTCCGGCGGAAGCGGAGCTGTATCTCAGTCTGTTTCGCTCCCTGCCCCGGGGACGCTTCGCGTTGCTCCTCCCGACCGACGCCGTCCTCTACGAGTCCTCGGGCACCGTGGCGGAGCAGCTCGCATTCCTGCAGGAGCTCGGGCTCTACCCGTCGGTGGTACTCGGAGCCGAAGGCGTGGTCGATCCAGTGCTCGAAGGCTACTTGATGAGCGCGCTGGCGGATGCAGGAGTCGCTGCGGAGGTGGTTCCGCTCGCCAGCGCGGATGACTGGCTCGGGGCTGACCGCGTCTTGGCGGAGTCGCACGTGCCAGTACTTCGCTTCGAGCATGCGCGCGAGGGACGTCTGGCGGCTCTGGCCGGCGTGATGAAGCCGCGCAAGATCATCGTGCTCCGCAACGAGGGTGGTCTTGGCCCCCATGAGCCGGGGCGGCTCGAGCTGTCGCCGGGTCACGTGCTGCTCACGCGCCAGTCGGGCATCTTCGCAGTGAACCTGCGGAGCGATCTGGCGGCGCTGGCCCAGGGGCCAGCCCTGACGGCAGACGATCGGCAGTGGCTCGTGCGCGCGGAGCGCTGGCTCGAAGCCGGAGCTACCGGTGGTCTGAATGCAACGACGGTGTCGTTTGCTTCCCCGCTATCTCTCTTGCGTGAGCTCTTCACCGTGCGCGGGGAAGGCACGCTGGTCAAGCTCGGCTCCGTTATCGTGCGCTGCTCTTCGTATGCCGAAGCCGACCGCGCGCGGATCGAGCAGCTCTTGATGGAGAGCTTCGAGCGCCCGGTGACCAGGGCATTTTGGGAGCGCACACCCGCACGCTTTTACGTGGAGCAAGCGTATCGCGGCATGGCGCTCCTCGAGCTGGGCGCCGAGGGGACGACGTATCTGTCCAAGTTCGCCGTCCTGCCATTCGCGCGGGGCGAAGGTCTGGGCCAGGACCTCTGGTGGGAGATGCGCAAGGACACGCCGGCCCTCTACTGGCGCTCGCGGCCAGACAACCCCATCAATGGCTTTTACCTCTCGGCCTGCGACGGCGTGCACAAGACGCAGGATTGGCATGTGTATTGGTGCGGCGTCCCGCCGGAGGTCGTGCCAGAGCTCGTGCGCGATGCGCTCGGCCGACCCGTCGATCTCAAGCCTTGAAGGCGAGCCCGTCGCTCCGGACGAGTCCTGACTAGTCCAGGCCCAGCCGCACCATGTCGTCCTCGTCCAGGCCGAAATAGTGTCCGAGCTCGTGCAGGACGGTGATTTTGACCTGCTCGGCGAAGTCTTCCTCGTCGGGGAAATCGAGCGCCAGGTTTTCGGCGAACAGCACGATGCGCGTGGGGGCCGGCGCGGCGTCCAGGGCCAGGCTATCCCCGTGGGTCGGTCCTTCGAACAGTCCGAGCGCGCGGGGATCGAGCCCAGCCTGGACCATGTCGTCGCTCGGCAGCCGCTGCACGAACAGCGGGACTCCCGAAAGGCGCGCCTGCCAGGGCGGCGGCAAATCGGTCACCGCGGCTTTCAAGTGAGCCAGGGCTTCGTCCAAGATCTGGTCGACTTCCGCTTGGGGCTGATCGGCCGTGGCGAGCCGATCGAGCCTGAGCGTCGCCAAGAAATGCTCCGTAGCGAGCTTTTCGTGCCCCAAATCCTCGAGCACGTCACCCAGCAAATGATGCGCGTCGGCATCGCTCGGGTCAGCCTGCAGTAAGGCCTCGAGGATGACCTGCGCCCCGGCCAAATCGTCGGTCGCGCGTAGCAGGCCAGCCCGCGCTAGCTGAAAATCGGCCAGCGCCTGCACCTCTTCCGGCAGCGTCTCGAACATCGAGAGCGCCTCGTCCGGGGCCTCTTCGCCCAGCTCATTGAGGGCTTCGAGGGCTTCCCAGAGCGCAGCTTCGGGCTCGCTTTCGCTCGGCGGGTCGTCGTCGTCAGTCAAGGTGGGCCAGTTTTACACGAGGACGGCGCCGCTTGCACCGGCGCCGGCCGCGGGGCAAACAATGCGGCCTTGTTCACGTTCGTCATTTTCATGCTCGTCGTCGCCGCCCTCGGTGGGCTCGTCTACCTGGTGCTGATCATGTCGCACGTCCCGGGCGCGACGGAGGAGCGCTTCGGAGCGCTCGAGCCACTGCCCGAAAAGCTCGGCGAATGGGTCAGAGCCGAAGCTCCGGACGCGGACGGTTTGATCCGCGAGGAACGGTACCTCTTCGAGGAAGCCAGACAGCAGCTGGTGCATCAGGTGCGCCATCGCGACGCGACCACGGGCAAGATCGAACGCGTGGCGCCGGAGCAGGTGATCAAGCGCAAGCGCGTGCGTGGATGAAGGATCAGCTGTCCCGCTCGGCGGTGGCCTCTTCACCCACGAACTGCGGCAGGCCGTCGCTCAGCTCGACCCAGGCCAGCTTCGAGCCGGTGTGAATGTGAGCCCGCGGGGCGACTTGCGCCGGATCGTCCAGGGAGCCAGTCGTGACGTCCACCTCATCGGGCGTGCGGTCGGAGGCGAACGTCAACGGCGTGCCGCAACGAGGGCAGAACGTCCGCAAAGCGTAGGTCGACGAGCGAAACATCGCGGGTTCCCCGGCCACGAACCGGAAGGCGTCCCGGGAGACGGTGAACCAGCTCACGAAGGTGGCCCCGCTCGTCCTTCTGCAAATCGAGCACCGCACCATGCGGCAGGACGCTCGTCTCGTACTGAACGAAGCCGCAAAAACAGTGACCCCTCGCCATCGGACTCTCCCCTTCGGTAGGGCTCTAGCACCGGGCGGGTGCCTTGCATGTCCCCTTACTGACAATGCACTATTGAGGAGCCGTGCTCGCCGATCCGCTTTCCAACTGGTTCGAGTCCCAGGGCGTCTCACCGCTGGTCGGCGGGGCGCTCCTTGGTGGGTCCTTGATCTTCCTTTTGCTCCGGGCCAGTAAGAAGTCGAAACGAGCGAGCTTCGAAGTGCCGCGTGTGCCTATGCAGCGGCCCATTGCTGCCGTCCAAGGCGACCTGAAGGAGCAAGCACTCGAGCTCGCTTTCGCCAAAAACAAGATCGAGGCCATCAAGCTGGTGCGCGAGAAAACCGGGCTCGGCTTGAAGGAAGCCAAGGATCAGGTCGAGGCCTGGGAGCGCGAGGCACGCAGGGGCTGACGGCGGGTATCGTGCAGGTTGAGTGATCGACCAGGGCCCGTCTTGCATGCACGCCGAGAGTTCTTGATGCCTCCGATGAAGCAGCGGTGGATTTTGCTTTCTGCGCTCTCGGCAGCCTGTTCCACGGCTCCGGGACCAGGACCGGATGGCGCCGGCGCAACGGGAGGTATGGGCTCCTCGGTAGGTGGCAGCGGGACCGGGGGTGGTCCTTCATCTAGCGGCGGCGCAGCTGGCGTGGGCGGAGGGGCCACGAGTGGCGGCAGCTCAGGCTCCGGCGGCGGTACGGCCAGCGGCGGAAGCGGCACCGGCGGCAGCGTGGGGGGC
>Ga0164308_10000024_pt1 | contig 67472 bp, 56 predicted proteins | sample Whisoiple_246_MG_FD_109983 | JGI IMG/M metagenome (GOLD analysis project Ga0164308, IMG submission 109983) | Soil microbial communities amended with fresh organic matter from upstate New York, USA - Whitman soil sample_246_MG | ecosystem: Environmental > Terrestrial > Soil > Unclassified >... | reverse complement strand
CTGCCGCATGGGTCGGGATGTTCGCTCCACTAACCCCACGGGGCACCGCGCCACGGTGAGACATTGTGCGCACGACCATCACACGGTCTCGTTGGCGAAGCAACCCGCGGCCCGGCGGTCGACCCGATTTCTGATCGCGAATCTCAAGGTGAAACATGAACGCGGTTCATGTCGCTTTCCGACACGACGGATTCACTGCGCCGTGCTTGTACGATCCGATCGTTCAACCGGTTGCCCAAGCCCAACGCGTCCTTTTGGGAAGCAGATTCACGCGCGCGTCGTTACACGCGAAGGCTCGTCACTCATTCGCAACGAACTCGCGCGGACGTTGCAAATGGCATCGCTCCGAGCGTTCGGCAAAAGCGTTCAAGCGCGCCTCGGGGAGCACCTTCGTTCGCGCGATTTGGCGCGATTTTGCGGCACTTGGGCGGCGCCTCGATGTTGACTGAACGCGCATGTTATCGTCCGCGCCATCGTGGGATCGTCTCGTCATTTTCTGGCCTTTGCGCTCGCTGGTCTGAGCGCGTTCAGCGGCTGCGGTAACCTGATCGGTCTCGGTGGTTACAGTGTTGCCGATCACGCCGCTGATGGCGGATCGAGCGCTGCAGGTACAGCGAACGTGGCCGGCCGGAACGTCGCAGGCGTGGCCGGCGAAGAGATGAGCGCCGACGGCGGAACTGGTGGAGTTCCCGACGAGAGTGGTGGCTCAGCGGGCGAGAGCGGCTCGGCTGATATTGACGAAAGCAGTGGCAGCGGAACCGTCACCGCTGCTGCGGGCGGAAGCACCAGTGGGTCGAGCGGCGCTGGCGGCAGCGACGGTACCACCGCATTTTGCCCAGCCGGCTGCGACGATGCCAACGATTGCACCACTGACAGCTGCAAGTTGGGCACTTGCGCTCACGATCCATTGCCACTCGGCGCGGCCTGTGGAGTCGGGCGAAGTTGTGACGCGCAGAAGCTATGCGTGCGCTGTCGCGACACCGCTTCCGGCGCGGCCCAAGACGCGGGCTGCTCCGTGGCTGCGCCGATCTGCCTCGGTACTGGCTTGGATGCCGCCTGCGCCGGCTGCTCCAGCGCAGCAGACTGTAGCGACGGCAACGAATGTACGACCGAAAGCTGTATCGCTGGAAAGTGCGTTTTTGCCACGGTCGTGGCTGGCAGCGCATGCAGCGCGGGTGTTTGTAACGGCACCGCGTCGGCCGAAAAGTGCGTGGCTTGCGCAGACACTGCGTCGGCAAGCACGCAAGATGCGGGCTGCAGCTCCGCCAAGCCGCTCTGTGATCCGAGCGGCACGCCGACTTGCTACCAGTGTTTGAGCAGCTCCGATTGCGTGACGGACAATGTGAGTTGCACGGTCGAGACGTGCAGCAATCATCTCTGCTCGCACGTGGCGACCGATACCCAATGCGCACCGAGCGGAGACGCGTGCAAACCGAACAAGTGCGATGCGACCCTCAATTGCAAACAGGTCGACATCACGTCGCTGACCCCAATCGTCAGCACGGCGGTGGACAACGGGAACGGAGGCTTCGAGGACTCCATGGTGGACCCGTCTCTCCCTTCCCAACCTCCGCCCGCGGATAGTTTCGTCGCAAAAGGTTGGCTCGAAACAGGCGACTACTATATCAGCTACGAGTGCGGGAGCGGCGGCTGCGCAGGCACCAACGGCGCAACGTTCCCGCAGGCGCCAATTTCGGTAGGCGGCAGGTTCGTAGCTTGGATGGGCAGCCAGACCGATTCGGGCGTGACTCAGTTGTACCGCGCGATTGCCTTGCCAACCGGCACGACCAACGTCCAACTCTTGGTAGACATCAATCTGCAAACGAAGAGTACCGCCACTACGAACCACGACTATTTCGAGGCCCGCGTGCTGGATTCCAATTTAGCTCAGGTTGGTACGGCACTCGCTGCGCTTTCGAACGTGAACGCGCAAACCGGAGGCGGACGCGCGTGGACCAAGGATGGTATCAACGCCACTCGGGACCTCTCCGCACTCGCCGGCAAGCCCGCGTTTCTGATGTTTTGGACGAGCGTGGACACTTCGGCTCGGTCAGATTTCTTTTTCGACAACGTTCGGCTCGTAGCGACCGTCTGCAAATAACTGGTTCGAGGGCGGCTCGCGTGCGAGCTGCCACGACCAATCGAACTGGCACGCCGATCGGCCGGTGCGGGCGACACGGTAATTTTTCCGCTCTCTCGCGCGCGAGCGGGCACAATTGCCGAGCCCGCCTGCCCGGGCACTGGTATACGCCGCTTCGTGCGCGGGCCAGAAGAGGTCATCAGTGTTTCAGAGCTGGACCGGCGACTCCGTCGATCGGTCGAGGACGCTTCTGCGCGGGTTTGGGTGGAAGGCGAAGTCAGTTCGCTCAAGCGCGCGCCGAGTGGGCACGTCTACTTTTGTCTGAAAGACGAGGCCGAGGACGCGATCATCGAGTGTGTGATGTATCGCTTCAACGCGCTCCGCGCGCGCCGACACTTGAACGAGGGCGCGCGTCTGCAGCTGATTGGTCAGGCGACGGTTTGGGCGCCTCGCGGGCGCTTGCAGTTCGTGGCCAACGAGCTGCGTCCGGCGGGTCGCGGAGCATTGCTGGAGGCGCTCGAGCAGCTCAAGCAGCGTTTGGCGGCTGAAGGTCTGTTCTCAGCGGAGCGCAAGCGGTCGCTGCCCAGCGAGCCGCACGTGATCGGAGTGGTGACCAGCGCTTCGGGCGCGGCGTTTCACGATATCGTCAGTGTCGCTTTTCGGCGCGGCGACGTAAAAATCGTGCTCGCGCCGGCGCTGGTGCAGGGCGACGGCGCGCCCGAGAGCTTGGTGCGCGCGTTGGGCCTGATCGAGCAGTATCCCGGCATCGATGTCGTGCTGATCGGCCGGGGTGGGGGATCGGGCGAGGATCTGATGGCGTTCAACGACGAACGCGTGGTGCGGCGCGTTGCACGCTTGCGCGTGCCCGTAGTGAGCGCGGTGGGTCACGAGGTAGACTTTTCGCTGACCGACCTCGCCGCAGACGTGCGAGCGGCCACACCTTCACAGGCCGCAGAGCTCGTCGTGCCCGAGGGGCGAGCGCGCGCGGCGGCATGGCAGCGGGCGCACAGCGCTCTGCAGCGCGCAACGCTCGCTCGCATCCTGCGTTGGCGGGGTCGAATCGAGCGTGCACGAGCGCGCTTGTCCGATCCCCGATTCATGATCGCCGAGCGCCAGCAAGAGCTCGACGAGTTGACGGGTGCCCTGGGGCGTCGGGCGATAGGGGCCGTGGCCGAACGCCGCGCGACGCTGGAGCTTCTGACTCGAAGGTTGTATGCGCGCCACCCGCGGGCGGTACTGGCCAACGCGCGCGCCGAGCTCGGGCCGCTCGACGTGCGCTTGCGGCACGCGGCCGTCCGCCACCTGTCGCGCGCGGAGGCGCGCTTGGCCGACGCGGCGACGCGCTTGAACGGGCTTTCGCCGCTCACGATCTTGGGCCGCGGCTATGCCATCGCCACTCGTGCGGACGGCCGGGCCGTTCGAGCGGCCGATGACGTCGATGTCGGTGAAGAGCTGACATTACGCTTGGGTCGCGGTCGCCTGCGAACTCGCGTAGAAAGTAAGGAATCGTGAAAGCTGCTGTCGAGAGCGGGCGTTTCGTGCTGATTGGTCATCCGGTAGCTCACTCGCTGTCGCCAGTGATTCATCAGGCGGCGTATCGAGAGTTGGGCCTTCAGCATCGTTACGAACTCGTCGATTGCCCGGACGAGGCAGCGGTGGTGAAGATGGTCGACGCGCTTCGCAGCGGGGAGATCTCGGGCGCCAACGTCACCATCCCTTGGAAGCGTCTTGCGTTGAAGTTAGCCGACATGGTGGCGCCGTCGGTGCAACGAGTGGGTGTTGCCAACGTGCTCACGCGCGGCGCCGACGGTGCGATCGTGGCGCACAACACCGACGTGCCGGCGCTGGCCGAAGAATTTCAGCGTCTATCCGGGTCCGTGCGCCGAGTGTTGGTGATCGGCAACGGCGGCTCGGCGCCAGCCGTCATCGCAGCCGCGCAAGAAGCGGGGGCGGATCGCGTCTCGCTCACGGCGCGAAAGTTCGTATCTACGGTTCCCGAAGCCGAATGGCCTCACGCCGCGGAGTTCGCTGCGCGCGGCGTGACGGCGGTGGCCTGGCCCGAGGGGGACGCGCGTGCGCAGTCTCGGTTGCGTGAAGTAGTGGCGCGTATCGACCTGATCGTCAATTGCACGAGCGCGGGCATGTCGGGCGCCGATGATGGCCAAAAACTGGCAGAAATAGTGCCCTGGGAGCATGTTCCACAGAGCGCTTTGGCGTACGATTTGATCTACAATCCGGCCGCGACACCGTTTTTGCAACGTGCGAAGAGCTGCGGTCTGGCCGCTGAAAATGGTTTGGGAATGTTGGTCGCGCAAGCAGCTTTGGCGATCGAGCTTTGGTTGTCGATGTCACCGTCGCGCCCGGTTTTGCTGGCGGCCGCGCAAGCCGAGCTCGCCCTGCGAGGACAGCGGTGAAGTCACGCGAGGGGAAGCGAAGCGCGCCCGAAGGACCTTGGCCATTCATCGAGACGCATTCGGATCTGCTGCCTGCCGAGCGCGAGTGGCTGCATACCAACGGCGCCGGCGCGTACTCGATGAGCACGATTGCCATGATGCACACGCGCCGGCACCACGGCGCGTTCATCGCGGCGCTCGCGCCTCCGCTGGGTCGACACGTGATCGTCAGCCATGCCGAGACCAACGTCACCGTCGATGACGACCGGCGCCGAGTCTACCGCTTGGCGACCCATCAGTTTCCCAACGTGGCGCCCACGCCCGGTTATCGTCTGCTGCAAAGCTTTGCTCAGGATCCGTTGCCGCGCTGGGTGTTCCGCTTGGGCGCTCATACGCTCGAGCGCACCATGTGTTTGGCGCGCGGGAAAAACGCGCTGATCATCGGCTATACCTGGCGCGGGCGAGGACCGGCTCGAGTCAGCATGCGACCGCTTATGCCGCTGCGCGCCGTCGAGAGCTTGATGGTCGAGCACGGGGCAATGAACCAGGTCGTGTTGCTACGTGGCGGGTCGGTCGAGGTTCAGCCGATCTCCGAGCTGCCTCCGATTGCCTTCCGACACGATGGCGTGTTCATGGGGTCGCCTGATTGGTGGCGCCGCTTCGAGTATTTGGAAGATCGTCGCCTGGGCAATTCTTTTCAGGAAGACATGTGGACGCCAGGTGTGTTCGAGCTCGTGCTCGAGCCCAACCGCACGGCATACCTGGTGACCGCGGTGGGCGCCGTGCCCAGTGAATCTCCAGCCGATCTGCAGGCCGAGGTTCGTGAGGCGTTGCTCGCACAAGATCCGGGGCCGTCGCGCCCGCCCCGCGTTCGCCAGATGTTCGTGGCGGCAGAGCAGTTTTGCGCCGACGCCGTGAAGCAGCCGGTGATCATCGCCGGCTACCCTTGGCACTCCGTGTACACGCGGGACTTGGTGTTGTCGTTGACCGGCCTGCACTTGGTACGTGGCCGGCTGGATCTCGCGCGTCGGGCGCTGTCGACCGTACTGTCGGGGATGCACTTTGGCCTATTGCCCGAGACGCTGCTGGCCTCTGGCAAAAAGCGCCCAAAGCCGCTGCCGGATGCCACCCTCTGGCTGTTCGAAGTCGCTCGTGAGCTGCGCTCGCGTTTGCCGGCAAGTGACCCCTTGTTGAAGGAGCAATTGTACCCGGCGCTGGTGCGCGCTTTCCTGCGCGTACGCTCTCGTCGCAAACGCTTCGTGTGGTTGACGAGTGAAGGGCTAGTGGCCAACGGCGCGCCGAGCATGGCGTTGACTTGGATGGACGCGCACGTTGGGCCAGAGCTGGTCACCCCGCGCCGCGGTGTGGCCATCGAGCTTCAGGCGCTTTGGAGCAAAGGCGCGGAAACGCTGGCCGGGTTGGCTCGCGAATACGGACACGAGCGGCTCGCTGACTTGGCGGAGCAGACCATGCAGCGCGCGCGCGCTGCCTTTCGAGCTCGCTTCTGGTGCCACGAGACCGACTATCCGTACGACGTAGTGAGCGAAGCGCGGGACACCGCCGAGGCCTGGGCCGACCCCAGCGTGCGGCCGAACGCGTTGATTGCGCTGGCCGTAGATCCGGAGTTGTTCGATGCCACGCAAACGCGCGCGATTCTCGACCGCGTGCAGAGTGATTTGCTCACGCCGCGGGGGATTCGCAGTCTATCCCCGAGCGACAACCGATATATCGGCTTTTTTTCCGGTACCAGCGATGAGCGCGAGTTCGCCTATCATCAGGGCAGTGGCTGGGCGCATTTGCTCGGCTTCTACGCGCGAGCCTCGCTACGCTTTTCGCCCAACGACGCCGACTTGCCTGCAGAATTGCGGACCTTGATCGAAGGCGCGGCCGAGAGCCACTTGTTGCTCGGCCAAGTGGCGCAGCTCACCGATGGCGAAAGCCCGTATCGTTCCCGTGGCTGTCCGGCGCAGGCGGCCAGCGTCGCCGAGCTGTTACGTGCGTTGGTGATCGACTTGGGTTTGTGAAGGCATCAGAACTTCAGCTCCAAGCTGGCCAAGAAGCTGCGGCCATCTTGAACGATGCTGCGCTGCGTGAACTCGCTGCTGACAGGAACGCCGTAGCGCCAATCGAGTGCGTTGTAGACCCCGAAAGCATAACGCAGCCCGTAGCGCGGCTCCTCGCCGCTGAATACGAGATCGACGATCACGGCAGCGCCGGTCTTGCCCTGGGGCAGGTCGCTGGTGTTTTCATAGCGATCGAAGCGCGGCCCTTCCACCGACATGCGCGAGCCGAAGCTCAGCGCTCGGCCCAGGATGGGAACGACAGCCTTCAGTGACGCGAGCTGAAGCGGCGCGTTGGCCACCGAGCGTTTGTCGGATGCTTTCGCCAGCGACAGCAAATCACCTGCGCTGTTGGTCTCCAAAAATCGTGGCAGGGAAAAGCCGTAGCTGAGCGAAAACATCGCGCCTTGTCGAAACTCTCGACGCAGGCCGAACTCGCCGCCGAGCACCAGCAGCGGTGAGCGCTCGTTCTCGTAGTGGAGCGGATCCTTGGTCGTGCTTTCTCCCAAGGTCGAGATCAAGTGCGCTGCGTAGTTGGCATAGGCGCTGGCTGTCGCCACCAAGCTGGGCGAGAAGCGATGGGCGTGTTCGACCTCCAGGGAATAGAGTGATTCCGGGTTCAAATACGGACTTTGGACCTGGGTGTGGTCGTTGTAGTAAAGCTCGTAGATGCTCGGCGCGCGAAAGGCCTTGCCGATGATCACCTTGGTGTTGCCCGCAGCATAGGGCTTTACGATCAACGCCGCGCGTGGGTTCAAGGACGAGCCAAAAGTCGAGTACGCATCCAAGCGCACACCGAGCGACAGCTGCGCACGCGAGCTGAGGTTGGCATCGGCCAAGGCGTACAGCGCGCCAACCTGAAAAGGGCGGCCATTGCTCCCGGTATCGTCCAAGAAGACGCCGTCGTCGTCTTTGCCGTACTGCTCGACTTGATAGTGGAGCTGTCCTTCTCCGCCGAGTGTCAGGCGCAGACGAGCGAGTGGGCTGAATTGCACGCGCTCTTCCACTCCCAGCCACGAGCCTCGATAGCTGTCGATCTCGACCCCGCCATCGGCTGGATCCCGCGCGTATTCACCGCGGAACGTGTAGTGATTCCAATGCAATCGAGAGAGCACCGTCACGCGATCCGAAAGACGCGGTTCGGCGCGTAGCTCGACGTAGCTCCGGCGATCGGTTTGTTTCGTGCGAGGATCGCCGAACAGCGTTTCGAACTCTGCGGTCGGCAGCTGCTTTTCGTAGGTATGAGCAGACCACTGCAGCGATACGAATTTCCAAGCCGCGCGCCCGCGGAAAGTTCCAGCTTCGAAGCCATCCAGATTGCGTGCGACGCCATCGGCGGCGCCCGGGCTGCCCACGAATTCGGGAAAGTAGAACTGTCTACCATTGCCGCGCCCGAGCGCGACCGAGGCCCAGGCGCTGCCGTCTTTACCGAGCTTGACGTCGCCGCGAACCCGCGCGCGCGCGACGCCGCTTTGATTCGTGGAGATCCCCGCGGATACTCCTGGGTCGGTGCGGTTTTGACTGACCACGTTGATCACGCCGGACAGCGCATTGGTGCCGTAGAGTACGGAGCCCGGGCCGCGCACGACCTCGATTCGCTGGACGTCGCCCAGATCGGTGAGCGCGTCGTAGCCCACGTACGATGAGCCGATCCAGTCGTCGTTCATCGCTTGGCCGTCGTAAGTGACCAGCAGACGGTTGCCGTAGCTCCCGAGCCGCCCGAGGCCGCGCATGCCCAGCGTGACGTAGCTGCGATCGTCGGAGAGATAAATGCCAGGCACACCGCGCACTGCTTCGGCGATGGTTGGTGATGCGAAGGCCGATAGTTCTCGCTCACCCACCAGAGTGACCGAACTGGGCGCGTCCTCGACTTGTTCGCTGGCTCGTGAGGCCGCGACAACCTCTTCTGATTCTACCAGCACGACGTTGAGTCGGGTTTCGCCGTTCAGGGCGATCCCGATTTGGCGATCCTCTGGACGAAAGCCGTTCAACTCCAAGCGTACGCGATGCATGCCGACCGGTAGGCTGATGATGGTCGGGGTGAAGCCGCTCGCTCGGCCGTCGATCTGCACGAGCGCACCCGGTTCGTCGCTGCTGATGAGCGCGCTGCCCATCAGCGCTTGGAGGCGCACCGACAGCTGCTCGTGCTGGTGCGCGCGTACCGTGAACGTTTGCTGCGCGGCGTGGAAGCCCGCCTGACCGAAGGTCGCAACATGGCTTCCTTCGGCCAAGGAGCGCGTGCAGGGGACAACGCAAGCGGAGCTATCGGGCTCGCCGTCGACGGTCACTCGCGCACCGGCATCCCCAATGAACGACACCTCACCGAGTATTGGCTTGAGTTCCAAGTCCAGAGCCAGCTCTTGGCCGGGCGTGGTCGCCGGAACATCGACCACGGCTGGCTCGTACCCCGGGTACTCCGCGATCAGTTTATAACTGTGCGGCGCCAACCCGAGCAGCTGCGGGCTCGAGCCTCTTGCTCCGAGGTCCTTGCGATCGATGTACAACGTCGCGCCGGCCGGGCGGGTAGTGACCCGCAGCACCATGACGTAGTGCTTGATTTGAGCGAGCGCAGTGTTGATCTTGAGCTTGGCCTCGCGCTCACTCTCACTTTGAAGCGCGAGCGAATAGTAGCGGAAGGCGGCGGGATATGATTTGAGTTGCTCGTAACTCCGCGCGATGTTGAAAAGCACGTTCTTGTTCGCGACCAGGCGATTGGAAATCAAGAAGTGCTCGAGCGCGACTTTGTAGTCGCCCCGTTGATAGGCATCCGCGCCCAACGAAAACTCGAGTTCTGCTTGATCCGCCAGGTCATCGGCTCGAGCCAGTTGGGGCGCTAGCGTCAGCGCGCCGACGAGCAGCGCGATTCGGAACGGGGAGCGCGTCACTGCGCCAGCTTAGTCAGAATTCGTGACGGCTGCTCAACGCTGCATGAAAATGTCGCTGCCGGGTTCGGCGCGGGCGCTCGGTGCGGGCGTCGGCGGGCGACTCTTCGTGGCCGGTCGATGCGGCGCGACGGCCGGCTCTTTGGCGAGTTCGGCCAGCACGCGCGTGTCTTTGGTCGTGGCCCCTTGCACGATGGTGTAGGGCAAAAAGCCGGCTTTGCGCACGGAAAAAGTTCGCGGCAATTGGGCCACCCGCGCGCTGTCGACACTCAACTGGAGCGGCGTGGTGCCGAGCAAATGCTCGGCTTCGAATACCTCTGCACCCGCGGGGGTCGAATCGATTTGCATCGTAAACGTCGCGCTGATGGCTGCGGAAGCGGGCACGGATACGGCCGGTAGCGGCGCTGTCGCCGGCGCAGGCGGAGCAGGGCGAACCATCGTCACCGCGGTCACCTCGACTCGCTCCGTTCGCGATTGCCGGAGTGCGAAGTACCCGAGCCCGAGCAACAGTGCGCTACCCAGGCCGAGCGCCGCTTTTTGCCGTCGGCCCAAGCCCCGGGCGGACGACTTCGGCGCGAGCGACGGCTCGAGCAGGGCGGCTTCGTTTCCGGAATCGCGAGCCGTAAGTCCAATCAAGCGCGGCCCCGAACGAGTGAACGCCGCACTCGCGAGAGTCCCCGTGTCAGGCTGCGGAGTCAGCGCGAGCGTAGAGCCCGTCTGCAGCTCTTCGAGCTCGAAGCCGAGCGGCGAGGAGGAACGCACCGTCGCGTCACTCGACGCGGCGATCTCTGCGCGACCTGCCCAAGGGCTCAGCGCCGCGATCAGCTCGCGTGCGCTCTGAAAGCGCTTTGCCGGGTCTTTTTCCAAACATTTGAGTACGATCGCCTCCACCTGCAGCGGCACCTCTGGGCGCTTGAGACGGAGCGCGGCCGGCGCATCGGCCGCGATCGCGGCGCACACTCCAGGCAACGTGGTCCCTTCGAACGCTGGCGACCCCGACAGCAGCTCATGCAAGATCAGCCCGAGTGACCAGATGTCCGTGCGATAGTCGACTGCCTTCGCGTCGCGCACTTGCTCGGGTGACATGTAGAACGGGGTGCCCAGAACGCTGCGCTCGGCGGTCAGGTTGCTGGTGATTCGTTCTGGCTCCAAACCCGTGGTCTTGGAAATCCCAAAATCCAGCACCTTGACCAGAGGGGTTCCGTCGCTGCGTCGAGTCAAAAACAAGTTCGATGGTTTCAAGTCGCGGTGCACGATGCCCTGGGCATGCGCGCAAGCGATGGCTTCGGCCGCTTGACGCACGCAATCACACGCTCGCTCGATGCTCAGGGGGCCCTTCTGCAGCAACGCTCGGGCGAGGTCCTGACCGCGCAGCAGTTCCATGACCATGAACGGCGCACCGTTCTCCAACGTGCCTACGTCGTACACACGCACGACATGGTCGGAAACCAACGCGGCGGTGGCTCGTCCTTCACGCAAGAACCGCTCGCGCGCCTCGTGCCGGCGCTCGTCTTCGTCCGACACGGTGAGCACCTTGATTGCGACGCGCTGCCCCAGTCCGAGGTGCGTGGCGCATAGAACGATGCCCATCCCGCCCGAACCCACCACCGAGTCGACGCGGTATTTTTCGACGATCACCTCGCCGACGGCGGGGATGAAGGAAGCTCCTTCGAGCTCTTCGTTATGTGCTTGCTTGACCATCTTTCGGACTCGGCGCGGCGGCTCCGAGTTTCGAGCCGAGAAATGCTAACCTTTATACCCCCTGCCCGGAAAGCCCAGCCTGTCGAAAGTATGACGCGTTGCACCGCTTCCTGAGCTCACGGATTCGCCTATAGTGATTTCGCCCATGGCTTCTCGGGATACGACCCCGCTCGGCTACCGACGCATCGTCATTCTGCTGGTTTCGTTGGTCGTCGTTCCGTCGTCACTGCTTCTGACGTCGGGTGTGGTACTCATTTTCTTGGGTGAGGCCCGGCTCAACTTATTGATGGGCATCCTCGTGATGGCCCTCAGCGGGGCTGCCGTCACGGGCGTGGTGTTGGTGTGGGTCTTCGTGCGCCGGGAGGCAAATCTATCGCTTCTCCAGAGCGATTTCGTATCCAAGGTTTCGCACGAGCTGCGCACCCCCTTGACCTCGATCCGCCTGTTCACGGAAACGCTCGAGCTGCGCCGAGGTGACACGGTTGCGGAACAAAAGTGTATCGAGGGGCTTGCCCGCGAGAGCACCCGCTTGCAAGAGCTGATCGATCGTCTCTTGGACTGGGGCCGCATGGAGAGCGGGCGACGCGAATTTACCTTTCGCGAGACCGATCTGAAATCCGTGATTTCTACCGCATTGGAGGCGTTCGAGACCGTTCGCCAACGCCGTTCGATCGAATTGAACGTCGAGCTCCCGCCCGAATCGCTGCAGGTCCGCGCCGATCGCGGCGCAGTCTCGGACGCGCTCTTCAACCTGTTGACCAATGCCGACAAGTACGGCGGAGATCCGGTCAAGATCGACGTCTCCGTCACCTTCGACGAGCGTGAGGCGCGGCTCACCGTGCGCGACAACGGCGCTGGCATCCCAGTCGCCGAGCACAAGCGCATTTTTCAAAAGTTTTATCGCTTGGACGATCGCCTGTCACGCCAGCGTGAAGGTTCCGGGCTCGGACTCGCCATCGTAAAACACGTGATGAAGGCCCACCGCGGACGAGTGGAGCTGGTCAGCCACCCCGGCAGGGGCAGTGAATTCTCGCTCGTCTTGCCCGTGGTCAAGCACTAGGTTGGAGAAGTCCGAGATGGCGGTGAACGGCAAGCGGCACATATTGGTCGTCGAAGACGACCCGAGCATCACGCTCGGACTACAGATGAACCTGGAGGCCGAGGGTTACGAGGTCAGCATCGCAACCGACGGTGAAGACGGGCTGGCACGCGCGGTCTCTGCCAATGTAGATCTGGTCATTTTGGACGTGATGCTGCCAAAGATGAACGGCCTCGAGGTGGTCAAAGCCATCCGCAGCCAGGGCAATCATGTCCCAGTAGTCATGCTCAGCGCGCGCGGCGCCGAGATGGACAAAGTGATGGGGCTCGAGCTCGGGGCGGAGGATTACATTACCAAGCCGTTCAGCTTGGCCGAGCTGCTCGCCAGGGTGAAGGCGGTCCTGCGACGCGACGGCATCGCCCGTCAGACCCCGGAACAGGTCGTCCGCGCCGGGGACCTACAGATCGATTCCGGCCTACGGCAGGTCTTGAAAGGGCAGGAGCTCGTGCCGCTTACTGCGACCGAATTCGACGTGCTCTGGTGTCTGGTCGAAGCATCCAACCGGGTGCTCACCCGGGAAGACATTTTGACGCGCGTTTGGGGTGTCGGGCACCACGGAACCCTGCGCACGATCGACAATTTCTTGCTCCAACTCCGGACCAAGCTGGAATCCGATCCTGCCGAGCCGGAGCACCTGCTCACCGTGCGCGGCGTGGGTTATCGCTTCAAGCGCTGAGTTTCGAAAGCGCCCGGGCCGTGCTACATCCCCGGCGCTTTGGACCAGAATCTCCTCCGTGCGTACTTTGCGACCGTCTATGAACTGCCCAGTGAAGGCGGCCTGCTCCGCGTCTCGATGGACGGGGAAATCGTCAAAGATATTCAGGCGCTACCGCCGCTACTGCGGTCGAAGTTCGCGCTCCTGACCGCGTATAATCCGCGGTCGATGTTGCTGCCGCGGCGAGTGAACGACGCCCGCCACCAGGTGATGCGCGATTTGCTGATCCTCGGCTGCTATCGCGTCGAGCATTGCGTCGGCTACGACGAAGAGCCGGAGGGGGTTTGGCGCGAACCAGCCTGGTTGGTGCACGGCATCGAGCGTGATGAGGCGTTGAACTTTGGGCGTACTTTTCGGCAGAACAGCATCTTGTATTGCCGTGACGCAAAGCCGGAGCTCATCGTCACCGACCCGACCTGTGACGAAATCGGCCGCACCTTCCCCGGCAACTGGCGCCTACGCACGTAGGTCGCTCCCCGTGGTATCGTTCCATGGTGTTTAGCGCGCACGCTTTGCTGATCGGCATCGCCGCTCGCGCCCGTTCCCCGGTTGCGCTCGCGCTGTTCGCGCTTTCGCTCCCCGCGTTCGCGGTCAAATCCTGGTCCAACGCCTGTGCCGACCGCCTGGGCACTGACATCGCGGCTCGGTTGACTGCGGTGGTGCCGACGCTCCCTGCGCCGACGAAGGAAGAGGCGGGGGCCGCCTTCGCGGAAGCGGAGCCCCCCTTCGATGCTCGCCCAACCGTGCACGCGGCGGCGTTCTCCAGTAAACAGGCGGGGCACCCCGCGCGTTCGCCAGCGCTCCCTCGAAAGCAGGGCATTCGGATCTCGTCCGCTCAGGTGCTGGCATTGGCTGCGCGTGGAGCCATGCCGCACGCCGTGTTCGTGCAAGCGAGTGCGGCACATCCGGCGGGCTTGTTGCTGGGGGGCGTTTCTGCGCTCGGTGTTGGCTTGCAAGACGGTGACGTCTTGACCGAGGCCGCGGGCCAGAAGGCCACTTCGGTCGCGGCCGTCGTCGGAATCGTGCTCGCCGCACGCAGTCGCCAGGCAAGCGAGATCAGCGGTCGGTTTTATCGCGGGGGCGTGCCTTTCTTGCTCACCGTCGAGCAGCCGTACCCAAAGCCGCCGCTTCCGGGTTGACGGGTGGCCGGCGCGCGGCAAGATGGCAAGTCCCATGTCGCGAACCGTTCAGTGCATCAAGCTTGGTCAGGAATCCGAAGGTCTCGAGAAGCCGCCCTTCAAAGGTGAGCTCGGGCAAAAGGTGTTCGATACCGTGTCCAAGACGGCGTGGCGGCAGTGGCTCGAGCACTCCAAGATGCTGATCAACGAGTACCGCCTCGACGTCACCAGCGAACAGGGCCAGCGCATTTGGATGACCGAGCTCGAAAAGTACTTCTGGGGTGAAGGCGGCACCAAGCCGGCCGAGTACGTGGCTCCGAAGGACGATCACGGCGGTCATGGGCACGGTGGCCATGGCCACGGTGGGCACGGTCACTGAGGTTCGATTCGAGTCACGAGTTCGTTCGACCCGGCACCGAGCGGGGAGTGGGGACGAACGAGCGGGGCGGGACGAGCGATGCCACTGCGCTGGTATTTTCACGCCGATGCGTACGCAATTGCGGCCCGCGCTCTTGGCCTCGTACAGCGCGGCGTCCGCCCGAGCCAGCCAGCTGTGTCCGCTGTCACCTGAAGACAGCGAGACTAGTCCAATCGAAACGGTGAGCCGGATTTTGGCTTTCCCCGTGTCGATCTGTAGTTCGGACAACGCCTGGAGCACGCGCTCCGCGCGCAGCTCCGCGTTGTGAAGCGAAGAGTCCGGGATCACGACCACGAACTCTCTTCGCCGCCGTAGCGGGCCACGAAGTCCTCGCGACGCAAAAAATTCCTGACTAGCCCATCGGCGACGCGCCGGAGCACCTCATCACCGGCTGCATGCCCGTAGCTGTCATTGCACTTTTTGAAGTGATCGACGTCGATCATGATGCAGGGGCTGGAGCTGAGCAGAAATGCCAGATCTGCGACGCGGTCGAGGTGCGCATCCAACGCAGCGCGATTGAAGAACTGGGTCAACGGATCGAACGCGGCTTTTTCTCGCACTTCCTGCAGTTCGTTGCGCAGCTCGCTAATGTTTTGGCTGAGCTCGCTGAACATCCGTTTTTAGCTCTCGGAGCGTTTGGGCATGACCTCCTGCATACGAGCACGATGCCCTCTGCTTCGGCGCGAATTGCCTCCGAGTCGTTGGACTGAAATCCCCCCAGTGCTGCGCGCCGACTCGTTCGTCCGCAGCACGGTCTTCACCGACCGTGGTGGTGAGACAACGGGCGAGAGCGTGCACTGCTTCGCGCAGGTTGCCCAAGTCCAGGCCCACGAACTCGCGTTCGTGCCAGCGTTGAGCCGAGAAATAGCGGGGAACGCCCGCGAAGTCGCGCTTGAATGGCTTGGCTGCGCCCTCTCCCGAGTCCTCGCTCTTGCCACCGCCAACGGTGATTTTCTGCCACCCTTCGCATTCGGCCCGGGTTTCGTGCGCGCCGACGTTGTCCGTATCGAACGCATTGTCGCCGAATGCCTTGAGAAGCTGCGCAACCGCATCGAGCGCGGCATCCTCCCCCTGCGCGGGCTGCGGCGCAGAGTGCGGGGCGGAGGTCCCGCTGGCTTTCTTCCAAAATATCGTCGTTATGCCGTAAACGGTTGAACGAGCTGATTTCTTGAGTGGTTGGGGGGGCGCCACCCCGCTGAAGTAAGGTGTGTCTGCACTTAGGCCACAGTGCGCAGGTCCGTTTGTGATGATGCCGGCGCCTCGAAGAGCATGCTTCCCTATCCCACCCCAGATTCGCTGCGGCTCTCGACGAATCCGCCGATTGCCGAGCGGGCCGGTCGCATTCTGGTCGTCGACCCCGACGAGGGGCGGCGAGCACTGGTTCGCACGATGCTCGATTCGGAGGGCTATGAGGCCGTGTATCTACCGGACGGCGACGAAGCCCTGCGCCTGACCTCGGAGTACGAGCCGGACCTGATCCTGCTCGCAGTCGGACTGCCGAGCGGCAGCGGGCTCGAGTTGTGCGGCGAATTACGCGCCAGCGATCCGCGCCGCCACTACCCGGTGCTGCTCTTGGGTGACGACGCCGAAGAGCAAAGCGCCGCGCGCGGACTGCTCGCGGGCGCGGACGATTTCATGGCGCATCCGATCCGTGAGGTCGAACTGCGTGCTCGCATTCGGGTGCAACTCAGGAACAAGCGCTTTTATGACGCACTCGAGCGCTTGCGGGACGAGCGCGATAGCTTCCGGCGAGACGCGCAGATCGACCCGCTCACGAACGTGCTCAATCGGCGCTCGCTGGAAGCAACCGTGCGTCAACGTTGTCAGTTGCGCGAACGCTTCGGCGTGCTGTTCCTGGATCTCGATCATTTCAAGCAGGTCAACGATCGCTTCGGACATGACAGCGGAGATCGCGTGCTGATCTCGGTGGCCAACGTGATCAAAAATGGCCTGCGCCCGGGTGACATCATCGGACGCTACGGCGGTGAGGAATTCGTGGCGATCGTGGCGGGTGCCGGACCCGAGTCGGCGCGCCTGGTGGCCGAACGCTTGCGTCAGGCCGTCGAGGAGATGGTTCCACCATCGCCGGGGCCGAGCAGGGTCACGATCAGCATCGGTACGACCGTGTTCGATCCGCGACAACTCGAAGAAACCCCGCAAGAGTTGGTACACCGCGCAGACCTCGCGCTATACGCCGCGAAACGCGGTGGAAGAAATCGCGTGGTCATGGTCCCACCCGGTGAAACCCTGCCCGAGATCGAAGTTAAAGAGTCACTGCATCCGCCGCGCCCGTCGATTCCGACGCCCCCCGAGCCGCCAATTTTGATCACTTGGGAAAGGCACTCCGGGTGACGAGCTTTTTGCCGTTTCTGCCCAGCGAGCCTCCGACCAGCGGACCTACGCAGTCCTCCGCGACAGGCATGGTGACCGCCGAGCCGACGCCCGAAATGGGGAGGCTCGCATCTACAGAATTTTGGATGCGCTCCCGAACCGCGTGACCGACACCAAACTGGTGAACGATTTGGTACAGCGCTATCACACGGCCGCCGGAGCCGAAGTGGCGATGGCCTGGAGACTGCCCACTGAAATCGTGGATGCCTGTGCGGCGCACCATGACCATCGAGCGGCATCCGTGCGCACGTGCGCCTCGTGATGATCGCCGATGCCGTAGTCGACGCGCTCGAAGCCGGGCGTTCGCCCAACCTGGGTCGTTTCGGCAACTTGCTGGTCGACGTCGGCGTTGCCAGCCGCATCATCGATCTGACCAAGGGCGCCGCGACCATCAGTACGCGCCCGTAATCGACTACGCCTCCCGCAAGTCACGGGCATTGAAGCCCATCAGGTAGAGCAAGGTGTCGAGTCGCTCGTGGTGATTCAAGCTCATGTCGGCGACCTCTTGTAGCTTTGGTTTGGCGCGGAAGGCGATGCCCAAGCCAGCCGTCTGCAGCATGAAGATGTCGTTCGCGCCGTCGCCGATGGCGACGGTTTGCTCCAAGGGGCAGGCATAGGTCTGTGCCATCTCTCGCAAGACTCGAGCCTTGCGCTGCCCGTCCACGATTTCGCCGAGTACTTTGCCGGTGAGCTTGCCGTCGGCCACCTCGAGCTCGTTTGCGAATGCGAAATCGAGACCGAACCGCGCCTTCAGCTCATCCACGAAGAAGGTGAAGCCGCCGCTGACCAAGCCCACTCGAAACCCGAACTTGTGCAAGATCTTCACGAAGCGATCGGCACCCGGTGTGAGCTCGAAGCGGCCGATCAACGAACGCGCGCGCTCGAAAGACAGGCCTTCGAGCAGCTTCACCCGTTCGGCGAGCGCTTGCTTGAAGTCCAGTTCGCCGCGCATGGCTCGGGCGGTGATGCCCGCAACCTGATCTTTACAACCGGCAAGCTCGGCCAAATCGTCGATGAACTCGCCCTTTACGAAGGTCGAATCGACGTCCATACACACGAGGCGTTTGCTGCGCCGGAACATGTCGTCGCGTTGTACGGCGAGGTCTACCCCGTGCTCCATGCCCAGCCGTAGCAGCTGTCCACGGAGTTCACTCAGCCCGCTTTCGCTGAGCGCGGTGCCTGCCGTCAAATCCACGATTAGCTCCAGGCCGTTCAGTTCTTGCTCACTGAGCGCGCGAATCTCACGGATGTTCATGGCGCGCGTGGCCAGAAAACTCGTGATGGCTGCCGTGGCCACGCCGTCCCCCAACGGTCCGAGCACGATGAGATTGAGCGAATTCACGTCCCCGCCTGCGTCGCCCGCCGATTGGCGGACCGGCGTCGCTTCGAACCGGAGCCCCATGTCGGTCGCGGCGAACAGCAACTTCCGCAGCGCGAAAGAATCTCTCGGGATGTCGACAATCGCCGACAGCATCAAGTAGCCGTGAAGCACCGACTGGCCGATGTTGATGAGCTGCGCGCTCTCGTCTTCGGCGATCACTTGTACCAAGCGCGCCGTAACGCCCGGGCGGTCACTGCCTGCGATGTGCAGGACCACGCGGTCGGGGTGCTGAGTCGTCGTCATGGGGGCGCGTACGCTACTCTCGGCGCGGAAATTTGGCCACGGCTTCCAGGGGACGATGTGGGCCTTGCACAGCCGCCTGGCTACCCTGAATTGTGCTTGCAGTTGCCAAACCAGTGACCGAAGCTGCGATTCCCAGCGTGAGATCCTCAGTTCGTTCGTCAACGTCTGCGCGAGTTTGGGGGCCCTGGTTCCTGTGCTCGTTCCTTGCCATGGCGCTGCTGAGCTCAGCGCAGGCCTCGGCGCAAGTGGCGGCTGCTGGCGCTTCGGCAGCCCCGTTGCCGCAGGCTGCGGCTGCGGCCAAGCCGTCCTCGGCCGTGCTGGTGCCGCGCGTCTCGGCACTGCCCAGCGCTTCGCCTCCGGCTTCCGGCAGCGCGCCAACCCCAGCTGCAGCTGCAGCTCCTGCTGCGCCGGCCGGCTCTGCTTCGGCTGCGGGGCTCGCGCCAACTCCGCTTGCCGAGCCCGAGCCAGACCCCGCGCCCGCGGTGGCGCCGATCGCGCCACCGGCTCCGGCTCCGGTTTCGTCGCCCAGTCCGCCTGCCACTGCAAGCGCTCCGCCCACGCCTCCGCCCAGTGCCTCTGCACCACCCGCGCCCAGCGCGGCAGCATTGCCCAGTTCTGCCTCCGCGGTGGTGCGCTTGGCGGACACGCCAGTGTTCACGTTGCTCGTGCCGCGCGCGAACAAGTCCGCGGAGGTCCGCGCTCGTGAAGTCAGCGAGGCGCTGCAGCGCGCTTTCAAGACTGCCAAGTCCGCGCCCATCACCCGCCAGACCGAAGGCGACGTCGTGGTGATTCGCATCGGACAAATCCCGATCGTGCAGCTGACGCAAGAGGACGCCTACGCCGCGGGCGAGGCTTCACTCGACGTCTACGCGGCCGGCATCACCTCGAAGATTCGTGAGGCGCTCGATTCCGAGGATCGGCGAGCGGCCGTCGCCAAGAGTGTTTTCTCGATTTCCCTGCTGGTCTTCTTCGGCTTGATTGCATTCTATCTGGTGCGCAAGCTGGGCGAGTTTGCGGAGAGCGGGCGCGAATTTTTGGATGCGCGTCCGGATCGCGATCTCTCGATCAAGGTTCAGAAGATCGAGTTCGTACGGCCGGCGACGTTGCGCAGCAGCGCGGTGATGGCGATCAGCCTGGGCAAATGGCTCGGCCAAGCGGTGATTGCCTACGCTTGGCTCGTGGTCGCGCTTTCGTTGTTCGACGCCACGCGCAACTACACCCAGCGCTTGACCGGCTTCGTCGTGATGCCCGTCTCGCAGCTCATGGAGCGCTTGGCGAGCGCGTTGCCGCTGCTGATCGTGGCGGCAATTGCCAGCTTGGCAGTGTTCGTTTTGGTGCGTTTCGTCGGCCTGTTCTTCGCCAGCGTCGCCCGCGGTGAAACGCCGCTGCCCTGGTTGCCGGCAGACCTCGCGATGCCGACCAGCGTGCTGCTGCGTTCGGCGATCGTCGTTACTGCCTTGGTTTTTGCCGGGCCGATCGTGACCGGGGATGCCAACGGCTCGCTTGGCCGCTCAGGGGCAATGATCTTGGTCGCGCTCGGTTTGGCCAGCACGCCGGTCTTGGCGTCCGGCGTCGTCGGGGTCACGGTGCTGTTCGGTCGCCGACTTCGGCTCGGCGAATTCGCGGAGATGGGCGGCACAATCGCGCGCATCTCGGCCATCAACTTGCTCGAGGTCCGGCTGCTGGACGCCCATCGCGTCGAGACGCGCGTGCCGCACCTGTTGGCTTTGGTGCGTCCGCTGCGTGTGCTCGGCATGCACCCGCGGCTCAGTATCGATGTGGCCGTGGCCGCAAGCGCGGCTCATGACGTGGTACGAGAGATCTTGATCGAGGTCGGCAAGAAATGCGGCCGAGATGCGCGTCTGGATTTGCTCGGCTTCGATGTCGATGGCGCGGTCTATCGCTTGAGCGCGCTGTGCGATTCGCTCGACGCACGGCAGACCATGGCCCAATCCGCGTTGAGCGATTTGGCCTTGGCTGGGGTTGCCCTCGGTCGTTCGCGCGCGGTGCCCGAGTGAACGCAATCGCCTTCCTGCTCGGCCTTTTGGTGCTCTCCTACTTGGGGAGCATCTTGGTCGGCGGTCGCACCATTCGCGGCTTCGGTCTGGCGTCAGGCGCCGAGTATCTCGTGCTCGGCTTCGTCCTCGGCCCGCAGGTGCTGTCCGTCGTCGGCCATTCCTTGGTCGAATCGTTTCAGCCCGTGGTGGTCGTCGGCGTTAGCTGGCTCGGTCTGGTGCTGGGGGTGAGCTATCTACGCGTCGGCGAGCGGCGGGTTCCGGTGCCGCACATCGCGCTCGGGATCGCCTTATCGGCGCTGGTCAGCGCGTGCGTGGCCGTTACCGTGTTCTTCGGTGCGAGCTACTTCTCTCCTTTGCCTCGGATGGAAGTGATCGGCTTTGCCACGACAGCCGGCATCATCTGCTCCGAAACCACCCGCCATAGCGTGCGCTGGGTGGTGGAGCGCTATGGAGCGAAGGGCCCGCTCGCCGACTTGGCCGCAGACACCGCGCGCGCCAGCGCGCTGTTCCCTGCGGTCGCCCTGGCGGTGGTCAGTGCTTGGCTGCCCGGCGCCGCGCTGCCGACTTTTTCAGTGATCGAGCGCGTGCTCGTGTCGCTTGGTTTGGGCATGGTGCTCGGCTTTACCGCGGCCTTGCTACTCGGTCGTGAATTCCGGCGCGACGAAAGTTGGGGCATTTTGCTGGGCACTTCGCTGCTCGGCACCGGTGCCGCCGCGCGTCTCAATCTCGCGCCGATTAGCACCACCTTCGCGATGGGACTCACGCTGGCCCTGGTATCTCGCCATCGCGTCGACATCAAAGCCATGATCACGCCTACCGAGAAGCCGGTTTTGTTGCCACTGCTTCTGCTCGCCGGCGCCTATGTCAACGTCAAGCTACCCGCCCCGCTGTTGGTGCTGGTGGCCACGGCGCTGGTTGCAAAGGTGCTGGCCCGCGTTTTTTGTGGAGCCCTGTTGTCCGTCACGGCCAGACAGGTCAGGGGCGTCGGCCTGGAGTTCGGCGGTAGCATGCTGTCTTGCGGGGCGCTCGGTCTGGCCGTGGCCTTGGCGTTCGCCGTGCGTCGGCCAGGTGTGGTAGCCGACACGGTGTTACTGCTTGCCTCCGTGGGCGTTCTGCTCGGCGAGTGGCTCGGCCCGGCCTCACTGCGGCGTGCTCTGGCACGCGCGGGTGAAATCAAACCCGAAGTTCCGCCCGAAGGCGCCGAACGATCGCTACCGAGTCAAGCATGAGCGGCCACGGCGGTTCCAAGAAAACCACCGCGACGCGCGCCATTCAGGCAGCGGCGTTGCTCGTGACGTTCGGCGTGCTGTACGGCGTCACCCGCGTCACGCCCGAGCTCGAAAGCCACTTGGGCACCGTGGCTGCGATTGGTTTTCTGTTGCTCGCGGGCACGCTGATGAGCGAATTGTTGGAGACCATTGGGCTGCCCCACCTTTCCGGTTATTTGCTGGCCGGCATCATCGGCGGACCCCACATCTTGCACCTGGTCGATCACCACACGGTGACCGAGCTGTCGCCCGTGAATACCCTGGCTCTGTCTCTGATCGCGCTCGCGGGTGGCGCAGAGTTACGCCTCGAAACCTTGCGATCCGTAGCGCGCGGCTTGGCCTGGGCGACGCTGATTCAAAGCACCTTCGTGCTGGTATCGGTGGCTGGCGTATTCTTGGCCATTTCGCGCTTCATCCCATTTACCGAAGGCATGAGCGTCAAGGCCCTGCTCGGCGTCGCGCTGCTCTGGGGAGTGCTCGCGGTCAGTCGCAGCCCGTCGGCCTGCATGGGCATTCTGTCGCAAACGCGCGCCAAGGGTCCGGTCGCGACCTTCTCGCTCGCGTTCATCATGCTCTCGGACGTGGTGGTCGTGATCTTACTCGCCACCATGCTGATGCTGGCGCGCCCGCTGATCACGGCCGGTGGTGGCATCTCGCTCGAGGACTTCACCGTACTCGGCCACGAGATCCTGAGCAGCATCGCGGTGGGCGTGACGCTCGGTTTGGGTCTGGCGATTTACCTGCGCCTAGTCGGACGCCAATTGCTCTTGGTCCTATTGGCGATCGGCTTCGGTCTCAGCGACACCTTCGCCTACATTCATGTCGATTCTTTGCTCGCGTTCTTGGCTGCCGGATTCGTGGTCACCAATCTCTCGGACCAAGGCCCCAAGCTGCTCCATTCGATCGAGCAGACCGGCAGCGTCGTGTTCGTGGTGTTCTTCGCGACCGCCGGAGCGCATCTAGACATCCCGCTCTTGCGCAAGCTCTGGCCAGTGGCGGTGGCGCTGTGTGCGAGTCGCGCCTTTTTCACCGTCGTGGCTGGCCGGATTAGCAGTCGGCTGGCAGAAGATCCGCCGATCCTGCGCCGTTGGGGTTGGTCATCCTTGGTCTCGCAAGCCGGTCTCGCCCTCGGTCTGTCGGTGGTGATTGCCAAAGCTTTCCCCAGCTTCGGCGAGGGCTTCCGCTCGCTGGCGATCGCCGCGGTCGCCCTGAACGAAATGATTGGCCCCATCCTCTTCAAATTCGCGCTCGACCGGGCAGGTGAGACCGACCATCACCAGCCGGAGGTCCGCCCCAGCCTGCCACCGCCCGCCGCCGCAGAGTGATTACATTGCAATAACAATGGCTTAGCAGTTCCCAACAATTGTCCATATTCCCTATTCGTTAGGTAGGGTTATGCTTTGGGCCTCGCGATGATGATCGACCCCAAAGTGGCGCTTGCTGGATTGTTCGTGGGCTTCGTAGTTGGGCTAACGGGTATGGGCGGCGGCGCGCTGATGACGCCAATCCTCGTGTTGCTGTTCAAAGTGCAACCCTTGGCGGCCGTGTCGAGCGACATCGTGGCTTCCATGATTATGAAGCCGGTCGGGGGCGGGGTGCACTGGCGTCGGGGGACGGTCAACACTCAACTCGTCCGCTGGCTGGTGGTCGGCTCAGTGCCATCGGCGTTTCTGGGGGTGCTGCTGCTGAAGAGCTCCGGACAAGGCGAGGCACTGCAGCACCACGTCAAAGTCGCTTTGGGCGTGGCGCTCTTGGTAGTCGCGCTCGGTTTGATCATTCGCCCGCTGTTGAGCCGGGGTCGACAAGCGGGCGACAGCCTGGCGCCGCTGGCGGTCAAGAAGCTGCAGACGGTACTGATTGGCATCGCCGGAGGGCTGGTCGTCGGCCTGACCTCCGTTGGTTCCGGCTCTCTGATGATCATTCTGCTGTTGATGCTCTATCCGAAGCTGCGGCTTTCAGAGCTCGTAGGCACTGATCTGGTGCAGGCGATTCCGTTGGTCGCCTCGGCTGCACTCGGCCACGCATTTTTTGGCGACTTCCAACTGGCGTTGACGGCGTCGATCTTGATTGGCAGCGTGCCCGGGGTGTTCATCGGCGCGCAGCTGTCTTCGCGCGCTCCGGACGCAGTAATCCGGCCCGCCCTGATTCTGGTGCTCCTGGGATCGTCGCTGAAGCTCTTGGGCAGCAGTAATCTCGTACTAGGTTTGGTCATTGCCGTGTTTGCGGCCGCGTACTTGGCGGTCCGCGTTAGCGAGCAGCGGCAGGCTCGCCCGGCATTGAAGCTTCGTTGAATTTCGGGGGGGCTGCCCCCCGGTGACAAAAATCATCGCGGTGGTCCGCATTTGTTGTGCCCGAAGTGATCGCTCGAGCTCACCGGTGCACACTTCAGTGATCGAATGACCTTGGTCATGGCGCCCAACCCCCCGACTCCTTCGGCCAGTCAAGACGACGCGGCCGAATTGACGGCGTTGGCGCGGCTCGCGGGCAGCGGGGACCCGGCCGCCACCCGCTGCTTTTTGGATCGCGTGTGGCCAACGCTATCGCGTGTGGTGAGCAGTGTGCTCGGCGCGCGTCACCCGGAAGTCGACGACGTAATTCAGCAGTCGCTGATTGCGGTGCTGCAAGCCCTGAGCGCATTCCGCGGCGAGTGTCACCCAGCGGGTTACGCTTCGCGGATCGCCTTGCACGTCGCGTTGCGTGCCCGGCGCAACTCCGCCGTCCGCCGAGCGCGCAGCCAGTCATTGGCGCAGATTTCGGCGGCCGAACCAGACGTTTACTTTCCAGGTTGTGACGTGACTGCCGAGCGACGCAAGCGCGCCCTGCGGGATTTGCTGATGGACCTGCCCGAGGAACAAGCGGACGCTCTGGCGCTGCGCGTGATGCTCGGTTGGTCATTGGAAGACGTCGCGCAGGCCACGGGCGCGCCGCTCAACACCGTCCGCAGTCGCGTTCGGCTCGCTAAAGAGGCGCTGCGTCGCCGCATCGAGGCCGATCCAACGCTCGCCGATCAGCTGGAGGTCGCACCATGAAGGTAGTCGATCTCCACCCAGAAGAGCTGATCGACAAGCTCCACGCGGGTTCGCTCACGCCCCCGGAGCGCGAGCGCTTGGATCGTCACGTCGCGCAGTGTTCCGCCTGTCGCTTCGACATAGCCGTGCGCTCGGATCTCGCTCAAGACTCGCCCGCTGGTCAGGATCGTCCACAATTGACGTTTGCAGGTGGCGCGCCGCGTGCCCGCGCGCTGACGCCAAATGAAGAGCGTGCGCCACGAGTTTCGCACTTTGCTCCCGCCCGCTCTCGACGCCGTTGGCCCTTGGCAATGCTCGCTGCTGCGCTGGTGCTGTCCGCCGGTGGCGCAATGGCAGCCGTGATCACCGGCGCGGTGAGCAGCCATTGGCTCCCTTGGTCAGCGTCGCCCAAACCTGCTCTGCCCAGCGCTCCCATTAGCGTCGCAAAACCCGCGGCGAAGGCCAAGCGAGTGAGCGCTGCGCCCACGATTGCCGCGCCCATCGAGGCCATCGCCAGCAGCGTTGCATCGGCTAGCTCTGCACCATCCGCGGCGATCACTGCGCCAGCGCCTGCCGTGAGTCTCGCGCTCCGCGCCGGCGGACATTCGCGCCGAAGCCTCGCTGTGGCGGGCCAGCCCAACCAGGCGCTTGCGCCCTCGGTGCCTGCCCCCGCGCCGCCCATCGTGCCTGGCTCGGCGGACGGGCCCGAGTCGAGGGCGGATGCCGCCTCGCTGTTCGTGGACGCCAATCGGGCTCGCCGCGACGGCAACGTGGATCGCGCCGTGACCTTGTATCGCACGCTCCAAAGCCGGTATCCAGGCTCGACCGAGAGCGCGCTTTCCCGGGCGCTGCTCGCCCAGTTGCTGCTCGATCGCGGCAATCCCGAAGGCGCGCTCGCAGGCTTCGACCGTTACCTGGCGGAAGACACGCCCGTCTTGACTGCCGAAGCGTTGGTCGGACGCGCGCGTGCATTGGAACAGTTGGGTCGCTCGACCCAAGCTGCCGCCGCCTGGCGACAGGTGCAGAGCCGCTTCCCGGGCTCGGTTCATGCGCGCCTGGCTGCGACTCGACTCGCGGCGTTGGGCATGCGGTGATCGGCAGAACCAAGGCCGGCTATTGGGCGGCTGCGATTGTGCTAACCATTGATTCGGTCGCTCTCGGTATCGATGCTCCGCCGATCGTGCGCGTGTATGTCGCCGGTTCGCCCGAGGCGGTGAGCCGATCGCGTGATGCGATTCAAGAGCTGTGTTCGCGCTCGAATGTCGCCGTGGTGGTACGGGACGCGGCAGGCGCCGATGAAGCATTGCTCGCGACTTCGCGCGCGCCCGGCTTGGCCGAAGCCTACCTCGATCTGCGCCCCGGAACGCCGCCGCGAGTGGTCGTAGTCGATGCTCAGAGCCGAAAGGATCTGGAGCGCCGCACCCTGTCTGAAGGCGCTTCGCTCGAGATCTCAATCGAGACCATGGCGCACGTGGTGTGCGCGGCCGTGGAGTCCTCGTTGGCCACACGCGCCGCGGTGCCAGCGGAACCGGTTCCCGCCGCCAAAAAGCAGGTTGCTACCGAGCCGGAGCCGGAACGAGCATCGGGCCACGGGCGGCGCTGGCAGACGCGGGCGAGCGTGTTCGGCAGCGGCGCCAGCTTCGGCGCGGGCTTTCGCGCCGGCGTCGGCGCAGGCTTCGGTCTGAACTACGGACAAGCTCCCTGGCATTTTGGCGCGTTTCTCAGCCTCATTGGTTACCCGTCGGCAGACGTCGAAAGCGCCAACGGCCTGGCCTCGTTCGGCCTCGTGGGTGTGCGAGCGCTGCCCCTGCTCGAGTGGCAAGCCGCGCGCGACGTGACCGCCTTCGCCGGTTTGGGTGGTGGCCTCGACTTCATTCAAGCCAGCGGTGAGCGCCCACCACCGGGGGCGGCCCCGACGACGACTGAAACCGTTTTTGAGCCGGTCGCTTCGGGCATGCTCGGAATGAGGCTGCAACTTGGACGGGGAGTCAGCGCGCTGTTTGCGGCAGACGTCGACATCGCGCTGATCCGCCATCGGTACGTCACCCAAACCGAGCAGGGAAGCGAATCGTTCTTCGAACCGTCGCGAGTGCGGCCCATGGCTCTGGCCGGTCTCTCGCTGGCACTCGGGGGCGAGGGCGAAGCCGGTGAATCACGAAGCGAGGCTCGACGATGAGGCGCCCGGATCTGCGTGCGCTGCTTTTGCTCGGCGCGTTCGCCGGAATGGGGGCCTGCGACGGTGGCGATGTAGCAATCTTCACCGCGGGCCGGCCGGGGGCGCCCGGCGGTAGCGCGGGGTCGAGCGGAGTTTCGAGCGCGATCGCGGGCGGCGGCAGCTCCGCTGGCGCGCTGCCCGCGGCCGGCACTGACGCAACGCTCTCCGGTTCGGGCGGCGGCGCGGGGGACATGGTCGGCAAGCTGTGTCAAAGCAACGACGACTGCGGCTCGACTTGGCTGTGTCAGAAGCAGAACTGTTCGGACGTGACCGGGGTCTGCTTGCCGTTGCCTCTCAGCGACGACCCGCGCCTTTCAGCGGTTTGCGGCTGCGATGACCGGACCTATTTCAACGACAACTTGCGCCAGCAACGTCGCGTCTCGCTAAAGTATACGGGGGAGTGTCTGGGCGACGTGATGACTTGCGCGACCAGTGACGAGTGCGGCATCGATGGCAGCTGCTCCCTTAGGGTGTCCCAAATCAGCGACTGCTCGAAGCCCGGCATGGGTCAGTGCTGGGTGGTGCCCTTGGATTGCGAATCCACGCTCGACCGACCGCACTTCCTGCCCTGTCCGCCTCCGGGGACACAGCCGGGCTCAGCGCCGCCCCCGTGCCTCAACACGTGCCAGGCCGTCCAGGCGGGCGTCGCGTACCTGCCTGTGCTCAACAAGGACGCCTGCCACTGAATCCTTCAGCGGCGGTTCGCAGGGGGCGGCTGCCTGGAAAATTCCGGACTGAAGAAACCGCCCGGGATTTTGATCGATCTTCACTAGCCCGTCACACAACTGCTACGTGAAGTTACCGAGCCTCTGGCGATCTCCCTCCTGCGCAGCCCTCCTCCCCATTTTAGGCCTCGTTTCCGCCGCATGCGGCGGCTCGAGCGATAGCCCGACCCAGCTCGGCAGCGCTGGAGCTTCGAGCGGCAGCAACGTCGTCGGCGATCCCAACAAGCTGGTCGGCTCGTTTCAGGTGAAGCTCACCCCCGCCAGCGACTTGGGCCCCGCTGCGACCTCGATCGTGGGCCGGATCTACGACGCTCCAACTCCGGTCACGACCCGTTGGGAAGAACCGCAGCTCGACGGCAACTGCACGCTGACGACCCCGCGCGTACCCTTTTGCTCCACTCCGTGTGGCGGAAGCGCCGCGTGCGTGGAGGACGATACCTGCGTCGCGTACCCGACGGCTCACGGCGCTGGGGTAGTGACCATGACCGGACTGCAGACCACCAATGGCAGTACGCCGCTCGAGCTGAAGCTGGTCGGGACCACCTATCAAGCGCCCCCCAGTATACCGCTCGCGTACCCCCCGTTCGCCGAAGGCGACGCCGTCACTTTGACTGCCGCCGGTGACTACTTTCCCGCTTTCGGCTTGAGCAGCCGCGGCATTGCTCCACTCGCGCTCACCGAGAGCGAACTGGCGCTCAAGAGCGGTCAATCCCTGACCCTCAACTGGACCAAAGGCACGCAGGGCGCTGCCAGTATTCACGTCAAGCTCGACATCAGCCACCACGGCGGCAGCAAAGGCCAAATCGAGTGTGACAGCAGCGATTCGGGCGCGCTCACGGTCAGCGCAGCGCTGATCGGCAAATTGCTGAACCTCGGCGTAGCAGGGTTCCCGAGCGTGATCGTCACGCGCCACCTCGTCGATTCAACCGTGATCCCGGCGGGTCGAGTGGAACTCGAAATTTCCTCGTCCGTGGAGCAAGCAGTCACGATCGATGGCCTGGTTTCGTGCACCGACAAGGCAGATTGCCCAAGCGGTCAAACTTGTCAGCCGGATTTGACCTGCAAATGAGCGTCGTCGCTGCCGTGGCTCGCGGCCACAGGTCTTTTGTCGCTCTTGGAATGCTCTGCGGCGCGCTTTCCGCATGCAGTAACTCGTCCGATGCGAACGGCGGCTCGACCGCCGTGGTCGAAGGGGTCTGCAAGATCGATCCCAGTCAGATCTCCGACGGTACAGCCTCCACGGAGTACCTCGAGCGTATCGACTGCTCCAGCGACTTTCGCGCCCTCGGCTCCGAGCCCATCGACGCCAGCATTCCGGGCGCGCGCTCGGTGAAGGTGATCCTCGACACTTCGGACTCGGACCACCAATACTTTCAAAATAGCGTGCTCTACAAGGTGCATTACGACTTCGCTTCGACGCACCTGTCCGGAAATGGGCTGCCGGTCGTACCCTCGCTCGCGGAGTTCAACACCACGCAGTACTACCAACCGGACCGTCGCTTCGTACTGGGGGCCGTCACGTATTACGACGGTCCGAAGGTCTGGGCGTTGGAGCTGGCGCCCTATGACACCGCCGGGGCGACCACCATGGAAAAGCTCTTCCGTAGCGTGAAGTCGCACGCATTCTTCGGGCCCGGCCTGAAGTTCCACCCGACTTCGGAGGCCGTCGCGCTCGAAGCCGCGAAGCTGCCCAAGGACATCCAAATCGTCACCACCGACGACTTGTATCGAGGCATCGACTACCAACCATTGGTGCTCTCGACTGGCGTTGGTCGACTGCGGTTCGAGACCATCGGCACGATCGACGAAGCGGCGATCTCCTTTACGGACGTGGTCGTGGTCGATTCGGCACCCAACGATATTCCGGTCGTGCAGGGCTTGATCTCTCAAGACTTTCAGACGCCGCTTTCGCACGTGAACGTGCTGTCCGCCAATCGCAAGACCCCCAACATGGGTTTGCGCGGTGCAATGACCGATACCAAGTTGCGCGGCTTGGAAGGCAAACTCGTCTCACTCACGGTTGGAGCACTGGGCTACGACGTGCACGAAGTATCGGAGTCCGAGGCGCAGGCCTTCTGGAACGCGCACAAGCCGGCGCCCGTCACTTTGCCCAAGGTCGACACTTCGAAGACCGAGTTGAAAGACATCGGCGAGGTGACGCCGGAGCCGGAAGCCGGCGGCTCACTGCGCGATAGCATCAAGACCGCAGTGTTGAGCTACGGCGGCAAAGCCGCACAATACTCGGTGCTCTCGCGCACGCCGGGGGTGCCGATCGAGAAGGCCTTCGCCATCCCCGTGTATTGGTACTACGAGTTCATGGAGCGCAATGGGCTGTTCGACAAGCTCGCCGCGCTACAGGCCGACAAAACCTTCCAGAGCGACTCGCAAGTGCGCTTCGAGAAGCTCACCGAGTTTCAGAGCGAGGTCCAGGCAGGCGAAGTATCGCCCGACCTCGAGCAAGCGCTGATGGCCAAGATCGAAAGCGAGTATCCGAACCACGTGATCCGCTTCCGCACCAGCACCAACAGCGAGGATCTGGACGGCTTTCCCTGCGCCGGCTGCTACGACTCGGCCAAGGGCGACCCGGCCAAAGGCGTGGATGACGTGCTCGCTGCGATCAAGTTCACGTACTCTACGGTCTGGAAGTTCCGCACGTTCGAAGAGCGCGCATACTACAGCGTCGATCACCACAGCGTGGCCATGGCGCTCTTGGTGCACAACAACTTTCCGGATGAGTTCGAGAAGGCCAACGGCGTGGCGATCACCGCCAACCCGTTCGACGAAAGCGGCCTCGAGCCGGCCTTCTACATCAACGTGCAGTTCGGCGGAAAAGTGGAGGTGGTCGCGCCCGCAGCGGGCACTACGTCGGACCAGATTTTGTACTTCTTCAGCAATCCGAACCAGCCAATCACCTATCTCGCGCACTCCAACATCATCAGCTCGGACAGCACGGTACTCTCGCGCGCGCAGGTCCATTCGTTGGGCGTGGCGCTCGACGCCATCCACACTCGCTTCTCCCCTGCGTACGGTCCCGCGTCCGGAAACAACGGCTTTTATGCCATGGACATCGAGTTCAAGTTTTCCAACGAGGCCGATCCCAGCAAGCCCGCCACGCTCCACGTCAAACAGGCGCGCCCTTATCCCGGTCGTGGAAACTGAGTCGCGCAGTGTCAGAACCTTCGATCGCCGACCCCCAGCTCTTGCTCGACGCCACGGGCGCGCGCGGCGCGGTTGCAGAAAGCCGCCGTTCGGGGCCGCGCAACCTCGCGCCAATGCCAGCCCTCGGGGCAGTGCCGGCGATTCGCACCGCTTTCGAGCGCTTCGAACTCAAATATTGGCTGACTGAGCCCCTGGCGCAGCGCGTGCTCGATTTCGCGCAGCCCTACCTGAACCGTGACGCCCACGCCATCACTCGCGAAGCGCAGCGCAACACCACACTCTATCTCGATACGCGCGGCTTTCGGTTTTGCGAAAATCACCTGAATCTATCCCCCGACCGCTCCAAGCTGCGAATTCGTGCCTACGGTCGGCCATACAGCAAACTCGCGTTCTTCGAACTGAAGCGCAAGGTGAAGACGGTCACGATGAAGGAGCGATTCGCGCTGCCCATCGGTGAAGTCCAAAATGTGCTTTCTCGCCGCCCGATTGGCTGTGAACTCTCCGAGAATGCGCGGCGGACACTCGGCGAGTTCGTGTTGCAGATGTGCCTGCATCGGGCCGAGCCCAAGTTGTTCGTCGCCTGCTTTCGTGAAGCGTTCGAGTCACGTATTGCCGGTGAGGACGTGCGCCTGACCGTCGACCGGGAGCTGGTCTATCAACACAGCTCCGGTTTTGCTTTCACTCCCGACGAACGACGCTGGATCGCCATACACGACGGCGAAGACTCGCGGCCCGCTTTTGGCCAACGGCGCGTGATGCTCGAACTCAAATTCAACGGCACGCCGCCCCGTTGGATGGTCGAGCTGGTGCGCCACTTCAATCTACAGCGTGAGGCGTTCTCCAAATACACGACCGCCGCACTGCAACTGCGTGGGAGACTTTAGTCATGGGTACGCGCGTCGGCTGGGACATCGCTCTGGCATCGCTGCTCTTGTCGTTCGCGACGTCGATGATCATCGCCACCGTGTACACCATTACCTATCACGGGATCGGCTACCTACGCAGCTTCGTGCAGACGATCGCGCTCGGAGGTCTGGTCGCGTCCTTGGTGATGTTGGCCATCGGTGACGATGTCGCTCGCGGTTTGGGCATGGTCGGCGCGCTGACCTTGATTCGCTTTCGCACCACACTCAAAGATACACGCGATCTGATCTTCATGTTCGCGTCGCTGGGCATCGGTGTCGCGTGCGGGGTGCAGGCATTTGCCGCCGCTTTGCTGGGCACGGCCATGTTCTCGCTAGCCTCCATGTACCTCACCTGGTCCGAGTTCGGCTCGCGTTTGCAGTTCGACATCATGCTGCGCTTCCAGGGCCCCGCAGACGCCGAGCACGGCGAGCAGGTAAGGGCGGTGCTCAATCGCTATTGCCGCGGCCTGTCCCTGATCGATCTCCGCAGTGCGGGCGACAACCTGCAAGAGTTTGCTTATCATCTCAAGCTCAGCAAAGCTGGTACGGAGACTGCGCTGATCCGCGAACTCGAGCGTGTGCCAGGTGTCGGTTCGGCTGCGCTGTTCACCCGCGACGCTTCCTTGGAGCTCTGAGTGCTGCTCGCATCTTCTTCTCCCTGGCTCGATGCCGTTCGCGCTGCGCCGCGCCGCCTGATGTACGCGCTGTCCGTGATCGGCGCGGGGCTCGGTTTCCTCGCGCTCACGCATGGCAAAGGCCTGGGCAACAGCGGTAATGCCCTGGCCTACGTCGAGGCCATTCACTACTCTGTCGCTCCGATGGCGCTCGGACGCATCGACAAGCTCAGCGTACAGGTTGGTCAGCGGGTCAAAGCTGGTGAAGCAATAGCGATCATGGACGGGCGAGAGCTGCAAGCCGCGCGCGAGAAATCCGTACTGCAGCTGGCGCAGTTGGAAGCGGAGGTGGTCGCTTCCGCCCAAGACCAGGAGTTCCAGGTCACACGCAGCGAGCTCTGGGTGCTCAAGGCCCGTGCCGACGAACGCGGCGATCGCGCCGCTCTGGCGCAAATCAGTGAACGCATGCAACGCCTCGACGGCTTGCTCGACAAACAGATGATCCCCGCCGCGCAAGCGGAGATCGCTCGCGAAAAGCAGAAGGAACTGTCGGCACGCGTCGAGACCTTCGATCAAGCCAAGGTACGCGGCCAAGCCGGCCTCGGCCAGGTCGGTGCAGGCAATCACGACCACGCTCATGCAGTTGCCGCTCACGTGGAGCCGGCGCGACGCGCAGTCGAAGTTCAACAGGCTGCCATCCGCCAACTCGATTTGCAAATCGAGCAACTGACGCTGCGCGCCCCGATCGACGGCGTCGTGACCACGATCACTCACCGCCCGGGCGAAATCGTGGCCGCCGGCAGCGAGGTATTGAGCGTCGTCAGCGCTCGACCGGGCGTACTCGTTGTGGAACTCCCGGAAGGGATGGCCGCGCGTGCCAGGCTGGGGCAAGGAGTCTCGGTGCGTTCCAAAGAGCTATTTTCCCGCGCGCTCCACGGCCGTATCATCGAGCTCGCTCCGGAGGTGGACGAGATGTTCGTACGAGCCCGACCGTCTCCGGGCATCGCAGCTTGGGGACGACGCGCGACGGTGCAACTCGACGGTGGCGGCGAGGTGCTGCCGGGACAGGCATTCAGTGTCTCACTCGACTGACCCGCCTCGCGCCGACCGACGGGGTGAACGGGGCGGCTGGTTCGGCTCGCGCCGCAAATCCAGCCTGCTGCCAGCGTGCGTGGGCATGGTCGCCTGCGCTGCGCTGATCGCCCCGATCAAGGTACCCCGGGAAATCTCCGAGCGCACGGGGCTCGAGCTGTCTGGAGCCGCTTGGTCTACGACGCTCTCCCGATACATCTTGGTCTCCGACGACATCAACGATGACGGCGCCAAGCACACTCCGCTGCTGTTTGCCCTTTCCGAAGGTGGCCAGCTCGACCCGACGCCGATCAAGATCGAAGGCATCAGCGAGCTGAACGATCCCGAATCGATCACCGTTGGTCCGGACGGCACGTTGTTCGTCTGTACCTCCCATTCCCTGAACAAGAAGGGCCACCTCCCCGAGGGCCGTCGGAGACTGCTGCAGATCGCTCTAGGTGCCGATCGAAGAGCCAAGGTAATTGGGCAGGTCGATTTGAGCGCCGCGCGTACGGCGGAGGGCGCTTCTGTCTGGGCTGAGACCGGCCCCCTGGACATCGAAGGCATCGCGTTTCGAGAGGGCGCGCTGTTCATCGGGCTCAAGTCACCGCTCGGGGCTGACGGCACCGCCAGCATCTTTCGCTTGTCGGACGTCGTGACGGCGATGAAGGTCGGTCGTGTTCCACCGGGCGCGGTCTCGCTCTGGTCGCGCGGGCGCTTTTGCGTTCCGCGCGACGGAAAAACCGTCTGTGAAGGCATTGCGGATCTAGCCTTTTTGCCGGACGGCAGCCTACTCGTCGCTGGCAATGCACCGAAGGGCATGCCGACAGACGGTGGTGGCTCGCTCTGGAAGCTCGAGGCGCCGAACAGCGCGCCGAAGTTGCTCAAACGCTTCGAGGGCTTGAAACCCGAGGGCATCGCGCTCGCTCCCGATCACAAGACCGCCATCGTGGTCTTCGACACCGACGGCCGTGAGCCGCTGTGGATTCGCTGGCCACTTTGACCATGAACCGAGTTCGCCTCCTGTGCTTCGTCGCCGCGCTTGCGGGACTGTTCGAAATGAGCGCGACGCCCGCGGTCGCGCAGACGGCGCCAGCTCCAGTGCTCGCGCCCAACCTGGAACTCACGAGTGAAGACGCGCTCGTTCACTTTGCGTTGTCCCACAATCCGGACTTGCGCTCCACGCGTTGGGAGCAAGATGTCGTTGCCGCGTCGGTCACTAGCGCTGCCGCGCTGAACAACCCGACCGCCCGCGCCGAGTGGCTACACGTGCAGTCGCCTGCCAACTACGGTTGGGGCGTCGGCCTGGAGTGGGCGCCGCCACAACCGGGGGTGTACGGTTCGGGGAAGGATGCGGCCCGTGCTCAGTTGCGCGCAGCCAAGGCAGACTTCAGCGAACGCCGCGCGGATCTCGAGGCCACTGTCCGGCTCAGCTACGCACAAATCGCCGCGCTGACCGAAGAGATCGCGCTTGCGGAAAAGTCGGTAGAAACGAGGCGCTCGGTGCATCTTGCGCTCAAAGAACGCGTCAGCCACGGCGCGTCCAGTCGCATCGAACTGAGCATGGCGCTCGTCTCCCTCGCTCGCGGTGAACAAGAGCGCGATCTGCTTAGGCTAGGGCGCACCACGGAAATCACCAAACTGGAGGCGTTGCTCGGCTTGCCCAAAGGTCAAGCGCTGTCCTTGGCCCCGCGCCTGACGAGCGAGGCGGGGCAGGAGGCTCGCGCCGCGAATCGCCCACAACTCGTGGCGGACGCTGCCCGCGCCGACGCCGCAGATGCGACGCTCGAAGCCGAGCGCGCCAAGCGCTGGCCGTGGCTCTCGTTGCAAGCGCGCTATCGCAAGCGCGACCAGTCCACCTACCCAGACGACGTGTCACTCGGTCTGGAGCTTACGCTACCGATCTTCGATCGGAATCCCGGTCCGATTGCGGCCGCTGAAGCATCGCGTGCTGCGCTGCGCGACGTCGCTGCCGCGCACCGTTTGACGATCGAGCGCGACGTTCGAGTGCTACGCGCCGAAAGCACGAGGCGACGGGAACTGGCCGAGCACTATGCGCAGACGATCGCTCCAGTGCTCGCCGAGCATACTGCCCTGATCAAGCAAGCGCTGGCCGGGATGGAACTAGACCTGACCTCGTTGCTCACCGCAGAAGACATGGTTACCCATAGCGGCATCGAGTACGTCGAGGCGCGGCTCGCGCAGCGCAAGGCGGAAATCGGGCTGGCGCGCGCGCTCGGCGAATACGGACGGGTCCCGGACGGCCAATGATGCGCAAGCGCGGTGCTGCTTTCGCGTTCGCGGCGCTGCTCTCTGCATGCAGTCCTGACGCCACCCGCTCAACGCCCAGTGCGGACGCGGACTACCCCGACGGTACGAGCGTCTCCAGAGCCTCGACACTCCAGCTCGTTGCCGAAAAGAAATTGTCCAAGCTACTGCCGACGAAGGACGTCGACCATTACGAGGGGAGCGGCATCGTTGCCGCTGGCGGCATGTTGTACGTGGCGTCCGACAACCTGACGCGTATCGCGCTGATCGATACTTCGCTGGAGAAGGGCAAACTCGGTCCGGGCGAAGCGACGAATTCTCAATACGAGGCGATAACCGCCAGCGATGATGGTCGCTTCTTCACCATGGTCGAAAGCGATACCAACGGACCCGCGCAGGTTGCCGAACTCGACGCGGACACGGCGTTCGTCGAGAAATCGGACACCGACGCGACCTTCGATCACGCGAACAAGGGCTTCGAAGGCGGGGCTTGGCTGCGAGTAGCCGAGCAAGAGTATTTGCTCGCGCTGTGCGAAAACAACGATTGCCAGGACGACGACGATCCACCGGGTGAAGGCCGCGCGCAGTTACTGTCGCTGGTGGATGGGATTTGGACCACTCGAGTACGGCTCAAACTGCCTGAATCCGTAGCGTTTCTGAATTATTCCGACATCGCGCTGAAGCCCAAGGGCGACGGCTCTTATGCAGTTGCGGTCGTGTCGCGCAAGTCTTCGGCGCTCTGGCTCGGCACCCTGTCCACATCTCCCTGGGCGTTCACCGGTCCCGGCGCGTTCTACAACTTCCCGCGCGCCGCGGATGGCGCCGTTCGTTATTGCTCTGTCGAGGGCATCACGTTCCTGGGTCCAGGCGTGCTGGGAGTGGTCTCCGACAAGAGCGACGGCAGCAAGCCGTGCAGCGACGAAGAAGAATCGATTCACATCTTTCAAGTGCCGCAGTGAACGCGGCCACTCAACTAGCTAGAGGATCACATGCCCAGGTATTTCGCTTTCGCCCCGCTCGCGCTCGCTGCTTTGACCGCCTGTTCGAGCGACGGCAGTACGGCCCCCGCAACCGGCAATCCGAGCACGAGCGTGGTCTTCAACGAAATCAGCGCCGCGGGGGACGAATGGCTCGAGCTGTACAACGCCGGTGCGAGCGATTTCGACCTCGGCAACTACGCCATCGCCGACACCGACAAGACCACGGGCGAACCGCGCACCACCAAGGCAATGCGTTTTCCTGCAGGTACCAAGCTGCGCAAAGGCGGGTTTGCGCTGGTATTGCTGGGCAAGAGCAACTCGACGCCTGGTCCGTATTCAGCCGATGCGTGTTTGCCCGGCGTGTCGGTTGGCTGCTTTTACGCGCTGTTCTCGATTAGCCAAACCCGCGGTGAGGCAGTGCACCTGCTCGCGCCGGACAACACCAGCGTGTCGAACGTGATTTACCCAGCGAATCTCGACTTCGAGGCTGGCGCTGATTTGAGCGCGTGCCGCATCCCCGACGGCAGCGGTGAGTTCACGACTTGCGCGCAGACCCCCGGTGCTGCGAACATCATGCCCTAATGGCAAGTTCGCCGGCGAGCCGCATGCTTTCTGCGTTCGCGCTGGGCGGTGCGATTGCTTCGCACACGGCTTGTTCGGAGCGTGCGCCGGATCCACCCTTCGCGGATCGGCCTGCCCAGACGAGCCACGTGCCAGGCGCGCCGCGGTGGAGGCCGCCCGAAGAACAGCCGATCGACGGCCCATGCGCCAGCCCGAATTGTGGTGCGGCGCAACGTTTCGTGGTCATCGGCGACTACGGTTTGTCCGGCAGCAACGAGGCAAACGTCGCTCAGTTGGTTGCCAGTCTGCAGCCCGACTTCATCATCACCACTGGTGACAACAACTACCCCTTGGGTGAAGCATCGACCATCGACGAAAACATCGGTCGCTACTTTCACGCCTTCATTGCGCCTTATCGCGGTCGGTTCGGAGCTGGCGCGAAGGAGAATCGGTTCTTTCCGTCCTTGGGCAACCACGACTGGTACACGCTCGATGCACAGCCGTACCTCGACTTTTTTTCTTTGCCGAACAACGAGCGCTACTACCAAGTCGTGCGCGGCAACGTGCAGCTCTTCGCGCTCGATAGTGATCCCATCGAACCGGACGGCACGGCCAGTGATTCCAATCAGGCTCTTTGGCTAGAGGCCGAGCTAGCCGCGGCCCGGGCTCCCTGGAAGGTCGTTTTCTTCCATCATCCGCCGTATTCGTCCGGCCCGGTCCACGGTTCGACGCTCGCCATGCGCTGGCCATTCGCCGAATGGGGAGCCAGTATCGTCTACGCCGGTCACGAACACACTTACGAGCGGCTCGCTGTCGACGGCTTTCCGTACATCGTCAACGGGGTCGGTGGCAGCGACCTCTACTATCTCGGCGAGCCCTTGCCTGAAAGCCTGGTTCGCCATGCGGATGTCCACGGTTTGGTGCTCGTGACCGCTACCGCGACGGAACTCGTCAGCCGCTTCATCGATGCGCGAGGACAAGAGCTCGATACGCTCACCCTCCACCAACCCTGACACCGTTGAACGTTTGGCCCGAGCTGGTCGAGTCCCAGAAGCGGAGTGTGGCTGCCACTCCGCTTCGCGGAACTCGGGAATGCTCCTCAGAGCAGCGCGAGAATATCGTTCAAGGTCTTGCTCGGTCGCAGCGCCGCATTCGCTTTGGTGTCGTCCGGTTGATAGTAGCCGCCGAGATCTACCGGCTTGCCTTGCGCCGCGACCAACTCCTCGACGATCGCCTTCTCGGCCGCGCTGAGCTTGGCGGCGATGGGAGCAAACAGAGCTTTGAGCTGGCTGTCCTTGCTCTGCGCGGCGAGCTCTTGAGCCCAGTACAACGCGAGATAAAAGTGACTGCCACGATTGTCGATGCCGCCGACCTTGCGTGACGGCGATTTGTCGTTCTCTAGGAACTTGCCGTTCGCTGCGTCCAAAGTTTCGGCCAGCACCTTGGCTTTTTCGTGCTTGAACACGATCCCAACGTGTTCGAAGGAAGCTGCCAGGGCAAAAAATTCACCTAGCGAATCCCAGCGCAAGTAGCCCTCCTCCACGAACTGTTCCACGTGCTTCGGAGCAGAGCCACCAGCGCCCGTCTCGAACAGGCCGCCGCCGTTCATCAACGGCACGATCGACAACATTTTGGCACTGGTGCCCACTTCTAGAATGGGAAAGAGATCGGTCAGGTAGTCGCGCAGGACGTTGCCGGTGACCGAGATCGTGTCCTTGCCCTCGATCAGTCGCTCGAGGGTGAACTGAGTGGCTTCTGCAGGGGGCAGCACGCGGATGTCGAGGCCGCTGGTATCGTGATCTTTCAGATACTTGTCTACCTTGAGCAGGATTTGCGCGTCGTGCGCGCGCTTCGCGTCCAGCCAGAATACGGCGGGGGTATTGCTGAGGCGGGCGCGGTTCACGGCCAACTTCACCCAGTCTTGGACGGGGGCGTCTTTGGTTTGGCACGCGCGCCAGACGTCGCCCGCATCCACCGCGTGCTCGAGCAGCACCGTGCCCGCGCTATCGACCACGCGCACGCTGCCTTTGGCCGAGATCTGAAAGGTCTTGTTGTGAGAGCCGTATTCTTCCGCAGCCTGCGCCATCAGCCCCACGTTGGGCACGGAGCCCATCGTCTTGGGATCGAACGCGCCGTGCTTTTTGCAGAAGTCGATCGTGGTCTGGTAGACCCCCGCGTAGCTACTGTCCGGGATCACGGCGAGCGCGTCCTGCAGCTTGCCCTGCGCGTCGTACATTTTGCCGCCGGCGCGAATCATCGCCGGCATCGAGGCGTCCACGATCACGTCGCTCGGGACGTGCAGGTTGGTGATGCCGTTGTCGGAGTTGACGTATGCGAGCACCGGGCCGGCCGCATAGGCCGCCTGGATGTCGCTTTGAATCGCCGCTTGCTCTGCGGCGGGTAGAGTCTGGATCTTACCCAGCAAATCACCGAAGCCGTTGTTCAGATCCACGCCTAGCTGGGCGAACGTCGCGCCGTGTTTTGCGAACAGATCCTTGAAAAATACCTGCACCGCGTAGCCGAAGATGATCGGGTCCGAGACCTTCATCATGGTCGCCTTCAGGTGCAGGGAGAACAGCACGCCTTCACGTTTCGCGCGTGCGATTTGGTCTTCGTAGAACGAGACCAGCGCCGCCTTGCGCAGCACCGTGCCGTCGATGATTTCGCCAGCCTTGAGCGGCGTCTTGTCTTTCAAGACTTTGACCGTGCCATCCGCGCCGACGAATTCGATGCGCACGTCCGTGGCTGCAGCTACCGTCACCGACTTTTCATTCGAGAAGAAATCGTTTTCGCCCATGGTGGCTACGGCGGTCTTCGAGTCAGCCGACCACTTGCCCATCGAGTGCGGGTGTTTGCGCGCGTAGTCTTTGACCGCTTTCGGTGCACGGCGGTCGGAGTTGCCTTCGCGCAGGACCGGGTTCACTGCGGAGCCCTTGACCCGATCGTAGCGGGCTTTGGCGTCCTTCTCGGCGTCGGTCTTCGGGACCTCGGGATAATCTGGCACCTGAAAGCCGTGGGCTTGGAGCTCTGCGATCGCTTCTTTGAGCTGAGGCACCGAGGCGCTGATGTTCGGCAGCTTGATGATATTTGCTTCGGGCTCGAGGGTCAGCGCGCCCAGCTCCGCCAGGGCATCCGGAACGCGCTGCGCCGGCGGAAGCAGCTCGGCGAATACGGCCAGGATGCGACCGGCGAGTGAAATGTCGCGCGTCTCTACCTGGATACCCGAGTGCTTGGTGAACGCCTGCACGATCGGCAGCAGGGAATAGGTGGCGAGCGCGGGGGCCTCGTCGGTCTTCGTGTAGATGATGATGGGCTGTGCGGACATGGTGGAAATTGGGCGGATTCTGCCATCTATCCTCGGCCTAGGGAAGTACGGGCCGCGTCTTGAGGTATGATGAGAGTATGCGGGACAAGTTGGGAATTTGGCGTGGATTTGCGGTGTGTCTCTGCTCGTGCAGCTGTTCGTTGCTGCTCGGATGCAGCGCTGGCGATGCCGGGGACGGGGCAGCGGCTGTCTTGACGCAAGCGCCGCGTTGCCCCGCTGGAGCGGATGCTCTGAAGATCCAGGGGACGATCGCCGGGGCGGCCGTCGAAGACGTGCGCACGATGAACATCAACGCCGGCTTCGAAAACGCAGTGAGTGGCAGGTTCTCCACCCCGTTCTTCAATCTCGCAACGCTAGAAGCCAACCAGCTCGCGTTGACCATCGAATGGCCACACTCCCTTTTCAACGGCCAGAGTTCCGCGATCAGCACTGGAACCGTGACGCTACCCGCCACGCATCCGCAGGCTGGCGCGATGTTCTGCGTCAGCGCGGGTCAGGTGGGCTTCGTGGACGGCGGGAGCGAAGACGGCGCGCTGAAGTTCGCCATCACCGAGGTCAAGGCCGGTGCTGACTGCAGCGGTGCGGCGGCCGCGGTCGATCTGCGCGGTTGCCAGAACAGTGAATAGGCGGCGCGGTCAGAAGGTACCGACTACGCCGACCGATTGGAAGCCGAACACCGGAGTCACGTGCGGGGTCGGGTGACTGGCTGAGCCGTTGCCACGGCTGACATCGGCGATCAAGAAGGTGAGGCCTGCAAGCAGACCAACGCCGCTGCCGACGAGCCCGACGATGCCGACCTTCGTTTGGTGGTCCGCCTCGTTGTCCTTCGAAAGGATCTGGTCCTGGAGCTCCATGTCCGTGCACATGCCCGTGTCACCGCTGGCCAAGGTACATTGCTCGTAGAGCTTGTCCGAGTCGTTGCGCGTGCTGCTTGCTTTCAGCAAGAAGTAGGTGCCCACGCCGGCGCTTGCCGCAGCGACCCCGAAGGAAACGAAGGACGCGATCATCAGACCGGGGCCGTGGCCTTTCGGGCCGTCGGCTACTTCCGCTCCAGACGGGGGAGCGCTCGAAGTTGCGCCGCTCGGCGTGGCCGTAGCGACGACCGCCGCGGCGGTGCCAACAGCGGGTTGCTCGTTCGTTTTGGGCTTGGCGGCGACCGCTGGCGGAGCGGCGCCCGTGGAGCGCAGTTTGAGCGTGACCGTTTGCTTGCCGGCTTCCGCGAGCTTTACCGTAACTGGGTCACTGGCGATGGTCGGGCCGGTAGCCTTGAAGACGTGTTCACCGGGATCCGCGGGTAGCGGAATGCCAATCATTGCCGGGGACAGCGCGGTGCCGTCCATCTCCACTTTGATGTCCGGGGCGGTAGTTGCGCCTTGCAGTACGACCGTCACGGACGGCAATCGCTCATCGAGCGCGTCTTGTTCTTGCTCGGCCGCGGCTTGCGCGGTCACGAAGGCTTTGGGCGCGTTGCTCGCCAGTGATTCACGGGTGATCTTGAGGTAAGTCTCGTGCGCCGCGACAAGCCGGCCCAGCTTGGCTTGAGCGCGTGCCATGAACAGGAGATGCGTCGGCGAGTGCACCAGCTGCTCGGCGCGAGACAGGTAATCGATCGCCTTCTCGTACTTCCCGGCGTCGAACGCCGCGCGGCCGTTGTTGGCTGCGTCGCGAGCGGTGGCTCTTTCCAAGTCAGTTTGCGCAAACGCGCTGTGCGCGGCGATAAAGACACAGATGCCGGACACCAAGCAGGGGATTCTTCGCATGCCGTTTCGCCGGCTATGGTAGGGCAGGGGCCTCAGTCCTGCCAAGCGAAACTCCGCTCCGCGTGTTACGGCAAGCCCGCGCGAGCGCCCGAGGCTTGGATTGCAGCGGGATCATCCCTGCGAAAAGCGAAGGCGAACAGCACGAAAAGGGCCCACAAGAGCGCCAACGAAAAGAGCATGGCTTCGCCTCCACGCCGTTCGAACAAATAGCTCGAGGAGAACGGTCCGAGCAGCATACCAGCGGCGTAGAATGCGTTGTAAATGGAGGTGCTGCGTTCGTATTCTCGAGGTCGTGCGACGACGCCCTGCAGCGCGAGGCTCACCGGTGAAATGCTGGCCAAGCTCGCCCCCGCGACGAATACCGCGACACACATCGCCGGGTAGGCGTCGAGATAGACGAATCCAAGCACCATCAGCAACCCGATGCTGCCGAGGATGCGCATCAACAACAGATGACCGTAGCGGTCGCCCAAGCGACCTGCGTAGTTCGAGAACAACAGCATGCCCGCCGCGAAGTAGGCTGGGATGACGATGGTCTGCGCTTCGCTGATGCCCTTCCGCTCCATCAGGTACAGCGGCAGGAAGAGCACGACGCTGGCTTGGAAGTAGCCATAAGCGAAGGTGCCGAAGCAGGAGGTTTTAATCCGCCATAGCAGGCCCAGCGCGCTGCCTTCGGTCTCGCTCTGGTCAGCCTGATGTTCCGCGCGCATGTCGGGCGCGAGGCGCAACAGGACGTAGACGCTGGTGCAGATCGCGATCGCCGCCGCCAACAGGAACGCGAACTCCAGGGGCAGAAACTTGCTGCAGACATAAGCGAGCAGCGGGCCGCCGACGTAGCCGCAGGCCACGGCCACCGCATACAAGCTGGTGACGAAGGCTTTGTTCTGCTTGCCCGAACGCGCCAGCAAGATTGACTCCGAGCTGACCCAGACCCCGACCGAGCACGCTCCGTCGAAAAAGCGCAGCACGGCCAATGCCCAAAAACCATGGACGAATGGGAACAGAGCGACGGCCGCGGCGTAGCCAGCCAACGAGATCGCCAGCAGGTATTTGGCCGAGAAACGTCGCGCCAACGGACCCATGGGCAGCGAAAAAGTGACGATGCCCGCCGCAAACCACACCGCCAGCTGACCTATCGAGAGTTTGCTGACGCCGTGCGTGGTCAGAAATCTGCCGATCACCGAAATGGCCGTGCCGTAAGCCATGCCGAGCGCGAGCGTGATGCCGTAGATGCGCCAAACGTTGGGGTCCGGGACGCGCTGCACGAAGCTTCGAAAAAACGAAGCGCCCTCGGCGTGTTCGCCAGGGCGCCCCATATCGTTCGAGAGCCCCGTAGATACGGGCTCGATCATCGCGTTTTACTCGGCGGCGACGGGCAGCGAGTCTTCGCTCGGCTTGACGAACGGCAGCACGACGGCGAGCTTCGAGCGCGCGCTGTTCAGGGCGCCCTTGGCCACGACCGGCGCCTGCTCCTTGGTGATTTCGAACAGTTCCTTGCTCGCGGCGCGCACCAACTGCGCGGTGCTGTTCGCCCTCTCCGGTGCGCTTTGCACGGTCTCCCGTGCGAACGTGCTCACAGAGTCGAACAGCGAGCGAGCGCCACGAGCCATCAGCTCGTAGCGAGACTTGCCGTACACCTCGGCCACCTCGTACACGAGATCGGCCGAGGTGGACGCCGCGTAGTGCCCCGACTTGTGCAGCGGCGAAGCATAGCGCGGGTTATCCGACAGGAAGCTCTTCAGCTTGTCGACGGTCAAGCCCGTGTCGGCGAGCGCCTTGTCGAACTCGACCTGGGCCGCCTGACGGGCCTTGAACAGGTACATTTGCACGCGGCTCTGGAAATTGACCGCTCCGTCACCGCTCGTCTCGACCGCGCAAAAGATGGTGCCCGGGAACTTCTCGTTGATCAGCGATTGTACGCCGTCACTCACGCCCGAGCTCGGCATACAGCCGAACGGCTTCACGCTGAGCGTCATCGTGGCCTTGCTCTTGACCACGTTGAGGATCAGCTTCCCGACCTCCATGTGGCCTTCGCCGCCGCGCAGGTCGTTGTTGTAGTAAGGCGCGGCCACCTCGGCCACCGCGTCCATGTCCGGCAAGTGGTAGCCGTAGAACCCGCCCGCATAGGCGAAGGTCTGGAACGCGGCGCGCAGCGCGAGATCACCTGCCCAAAGCCCAATCTTGCGGGTGAACACGCCGTATTCGCCGGTGCCGCCGAGCCCGTACTTGCTCTTGTCCATGCCACGCAGAGTGGCGCGGGAGGCCGTGTCGAAGCGAACTTCCCAGAGGTTGTACAGAATCCAGGCCGTGACGAATTGGATGTCGGCCTCGGCGCCCTCTTTCTCCACGAAGCGCTGCAGCTGGTAGTTGCCATCGCCCTCGGTGGTCATCGCCCAGAACTCGCCGATGATCGAGACCTTCGGCTTCGGCATCGTGCGGTCGACTTCGACGGTCTTGAACAGCTTCTTCGCGCGCATCAGCGCAGCCAAGATCGACTTCTTGTGCAGCAAAGCGTCGCGACAGATGTCCTTGGCCTGCGCAATTGCGGCGTCCGTCGAACCGGGCACCTTCTCGTACGGCCGCAGGCGGTACCCGATGCCGTTGATTACGTCACCGGCGATCAGCCCCTTCAACAGGCCGATGAAGAACGCCGGGTTCAGCTCCAAGCCACTGGCTTCACCGGTGGCTTGGCTCAGGCCACCCTGCTGCTGGAACAACATGACGCGGAAGCCGTCGAAGCCGGCGTCGCGCAGCGCCTTGCGGTACTCCGTCACGTACATACCGAAGCGGCACGGTCCACACGCTCCGGCGGTGAGGAACACGTAGTTGTCGATCACCTCTTTGGTGGTCAGACCCTTCTTGTCGCGCAAGTGGATCAGGTACTGCACCAGGTTGCCGACGGTGAAGTACGTAGGATTGCATTGCGATTTGTTGCCGAACTCTTTGCCCACGCTGAGCGCGTCGTAGTTGGGCGGATCGAGGGGGATCGTGTTGTAGCCGAGCGCCGAGAACGCCCCCGAGATCAGGTAGTCGTGGGCGATGGTCAGGCCGCCGATGAGCAGCGTGATTTTGCCCTTCTCCGACTTGGTGAACATCAAGTTGGCCATGTCTTCGACCCACTGCTGCTCCACGGCGATGCCGAGCCGTGCGCGTTCTTCGTCTTCGAACTTCTTGAGCTCGGCGTCGATGTCCAGCGCTTGCCCGGCGATTGGCAGGCTTTTCTTCTTCACGGTCACCGGCGCGTCGAAGCTTACTTGTTGAGTCATGGCTGCTTGTCTCCGTGGAAAACTGCTATTCGCTCTAGAAAAACGCTTCACTCGGCCGCGGGTGCGGCTTCCGTCGCTCGTTGGGATAGGTCGATCGCGACGATCGAGCCATCCGCCTGCTTCCGTCCCAAACGAAAGACGCCTTTCGGCGCTTCGACTTCGGCGGCGCGTCGCGCTTCGTAGCCGCGTACGCGCTCGATGGTTTCGGCGATCTGTTTTTCGATCGCTGGATCGCGCTGCTGGGCCGCGGTCAGCTGCGCTTGCTTGAGCTTCAACAGCTCGAGCCGCTTCTTCTCTATCGAGAAGGCCATCTCGCGCTTCTTGCCCGCGAGATCTTCCAGACGCTCCTGCGCGAGCCGCAGCGAGTGGGCGTAGGTTTTGACGCGGATCTTGATCGAGCCGCCGGGCTTGTTGGCGTCGATGTCGTGCAGCGCGGCGGATGGCGTCTTGGAGGTTTGGATGATGTCGGCGATCAGACCGTACGTCGGCGCGTCGTGACCACACTTGAAGCTCGACAAGTCGAGCACTGCGACGTTCGGATGATGCGCCGCAAAAGCGGCCGCCCACACCTTCATTGCGCTATTTACCGAGTAGTTCTCGGGCCACACGTGGTTAATCTCGAGTGGGCTCTTGATCACCCCGCGGTCGAGCTCATCCTTGTAGTAGCGGTCCAGGTACTCGCGGTCCTTCGGGATCGAGCGGATGCTCAGAATCGGATAGCCCAGTACCTGGAATTCGTCGGGGATGCCGTGATTGAGGCCCGGATCCGCGTGATACGGGCGGTTGATGACCAAGATTGCGATGCGATCCTCGGCCTCCACGGTCTCCAAGATTGCGCGACCTTTGTCTTGCAGATCGAGATCGAACGCCTTGAGCGCTTTCCAGGCCTCGCGACAGGCGTGATCGCTCTCGTCTTCGGTGATCTCCAGGCGATCTTTCCAAGTCTCGAACATGCGTCGAGCGAGCAACGTCGGCTCCTCGAAGGAGAGCGCCGGGTCGAGGTACTCCATGTTGCGCACGGCGAAGAAGTCCACCTCCTTCGTGAACGCGGCCTTGGTCACGTCCGGCGTCCCCGCGACGATCGGACAGGAAGCGTTGTCCTGTGTGTCGACCACGAAGTTGTTCACGTGCGTGAGGATCGGGAAGAAAATGTAGTTGAGCCCCTTGTTGCGCTCCGGCTCGTGCTTGTGGAAGAGCAGGTTGTGGATGTGCGACTGCACGACCTTGCTCGGAAAGCAGGGATCGATCGAGCCGTACTTGCCGCCCTCGACCCAGCTCTCTTCGGTGGTCGCGTCGCTCCACACCACGTTCGACTTCCCGACTCCCAGCGCCTCGAAGTAGGTGCGGAAGAACGGCGCCGTGCTGTACATGTTCAACACGCGCGGTAGACCGATGCGGATTTTCTTGCGGCGCTTCCAAGCCTCGTCGCTCGAACGTTGGAAGGGTCGGGTGATTGTCTCGCGCTTTACGCGAAACAACGATTTGGTGACCTTGACGTCTTCCACCGGTGTGCCGGCGGCAGGCATCGGCGCCCACTCGTAGAAATGCACGAAGGCCCGCTCGCCCTCGTAGTTGACGATGTTGGGAAACGCCGCTGCCGTCTTACGACGCTCTTCCATGAGCGAAAGCATCGCGTCCTTGCTCTCGACCGTGCCTTTCTCGCAGGAGAAGCCGGAGATGTAGCGCGTCGTAGAACCGTCAGGGCGCGTAGTGTCGATGAACGTGCGCTTGCACTCGTTCGGACAGAAGTGACACACGGTCTCTTCGTCGTTCTTGGTTTTGTAGTCGAGGTTGAGCGCCGCATCGATACCGATGAAGCGCGTGACGCCACTCCGCTTGTAGCGGCGCAAGGTCTCGATTGCCGCACCAATCGCGCCGGCTTCACCCGTGTGCGGGTGCACGAACACCTGACCGCCGGGCACGCGTTGCTTGATGTAGTCGACCTGCGCTTTGACCGCGGCCAGGTTGTATTGCGTGCCACCCTGCAGGACGAACTTCGTCCCCAACGAGGCCAAGCGGGGGATCTGCACGACGTACTGCCAAACGTTCTTCGGCAGTACTTGCGCCAGGCCCGCGAGCAACTCCTCCTTCTGGTAGCCCTCCTTCTGGAAATTCACCCGATCGGAATCCAGGAACACGGCGCAGCCATAGCTGAACTTCGGCGCTAGCTCGGCTTTGAACGCGGTCTCTGCGTATTCCGTGACGGGGATGCCGAACTGATCGGCCATGGCTTGCAGAAGCATGCCGTTGCCCGCGCTGCAGGAGTTGGACAGCTTGAAATTCTGGATGTCGCCGTTCTTCATGAACAGGACCTTGATGTCCTGTCCGCCGATGTCGCAGATCACGTCCACGTCACCGAAGAAGTGCACCGCGCTCATCATGTGGGCGACGGTCTCGACGATGTTCACGTCCGCGAGCACGCACTCTTCGAGCACGTCTGCTGCGTAGCCGGTCGCGCCGAAGCCGACGCATTCCAGGGTCGCGCCTTGGCTCGTTACTTGGCCCTTGATGTTGGCCAAGAGCTCTTTGGTATCTTGAATCGGGTTGCCCTTGGAGAGCTGGTAAGCCTTCACCAACAGCTCGCCGTCTTCACCAATCAATACGGCCTTGGACGAAGTCGAACCGCCGTCCAGTCCAATCACGCCCTTGACGTGTTGACCCGGCGCGAAGGTGGCGGGCGTGAATTTCGGGATTTTGTACATCTCCCGGAAGTCCGCCATCTCGCGTTCGCCAGCCGAGAGCGGCGGGCCGGCTTGTTCACCGAGGCGCGCGCGGCGCCCGTTCTGAATGAAGTCTCGTAGGCCTGCGACGCCGTGAAAGCGCCCGGCCTCGCCACCCTCGGCGATGCCGAACATGGCTGCGCCGAAGGCGGCATAGAGCTCCGCGTTTTGCGGGACGAAGATCAATTCTTCGATCGGAACGTCTTGCGGATAGACGAAGCCGCGGTCGCGCCAGGTTTCTGGAATGCGCTTACGCCAGCAATCCTGCAAGAAAGGCAGGTAAGTGTTGGGCCCGCCGAGCAACAGCACGCGCGGTTTGAGCGTGTTGCCACGGGTGAGCACGCTCAAATTCTGGAGCACGATGGCATCCGCCAGTGAGTTCAGCACCTCGTCTTTCGGGATGCCGGTCTTGACCAAGTTCACGATGTCCGTCTCGGCGAACACACCGCACTTCGCGGCCACGTGATGCAGCTTCTGGTCGTTGAACCGCAGCGAGGTCGCAAAACCCGGCTCGGCGCCGACCTTGATCATGCACTTGTCGATCGTCGCGCCGGTGCCCGAGGCGCACTTGTCGTTCATGGACGTGCCGGCGGTTTTGGCCCCGGTCTGGGCGTCCTCCTTGAACATGATGATCTTGGCGTCTTGCCCGCCGAGTTCGATCACGGACAACACGTCGGGGTGCTTGTATTCGACGGCCAGCGTGACCGCGTTCACTTCCTGCACGAACTTCGCACCCGTGGGTGCGGTGAGCGGGCCGGAACCGGAGCCCGTCATGAACATCTTCCAAGCGTCGGCCGGCTGATCTGGGAACGCCGCCAAGATCGTCTCCAGCAGCTCGAGTACCTTCTCGGGTTGCTTCGTATGATGACGCTGATAGTCGTTCCACAGGATGTCCTTGGTAACGGGGTCGATCACGGCCGCTTTCACGGTCGTCGATCCCACGTCCATCCCGATCACCAGCTCGCCGCGATGTCCGCTCATTTGCACTGCCCTCGGTGAGGTGCCGCCGAGGCTCAGGCCCGGCAAGCTCAACTGACGCGCGTGTCAGTCTATCCTCCTGTGAGGCGCGAGATGCAAGCGCCGCGATTGTTTCGCGGCGGTGACGCCGGTGTCAGTTCCGGCTGGCCACGGGCGGCTCCCTGGCCGGGTCGCGAACCGGCACGGCGCGCCCCGGCGGGGTTGCGGGGGCGCTCTCCGGCTTGATGATCTGAACCGGAGGCGCGAGCTTGCGCGGTTGTGCAGCAATCTCCAAGAAATCGTGGCCGAGTGGACCACCATATTGGTCGGCGACGTCCACGCGCAAGATCCAAGGGCCCGGTTTGGTGCTCGGCTGCACGAGCGCGTGCAAGGTGTTGCCTTCTTGCTCGAAATTCACGTCGACAGGCTCCACGCCCACGGTGACGGTTGGTACGGCTTGTACGAACGCGGGCACCTCCCCGCCGCTTTCCGACTTGAGCTGAATGTCGATCGAGATGGGGTCGCGCGGCCAGACCGCGCTTTGCGGACCGATTTGCACATCCGCATAAATGCCACGGGGTTCGAGGCGTGCGATTGCCGTATCCAGTGTGCCCGGCAATCGGAAGCCGATCACGGTCTTCTGACCGCGGTAAAGTCCCGTGCTTTGCGCAGCGGGAAAGTAACGGCCCGCGCCCAGGTAGGTCATCTCCAAGCCGGCGGTGTTGGTGAATTGAACCTGTTGCCCGACCCCGAGGTAGATGGCCTGCTCGGTGCTGTAAGCGCCCGGCGGCAGCAGCACGCCGATCACCCGCAACTCGGATTCGCTGCTCCAGCCGCTCTCCATGCCGCGTGCATCGATTGAACGGAGCGCAACCGCGTATTTGCCTGGCTCGACCGGCGTGAGCGGCGTGTTCCATTCGAGATTTTCGGTCCTGCGCTGGTCGAGCACTTTGCCGTCAGCCAGGCGGCGCACGCGAAGCTCGTAGCCGTGCGCCCCCGGCACGCGTGTCCAGCGAAAGCCGTGCATGCCCACTGTGTCGTTGGCCGCGAGCCACATGCGCTGCGCGCTGCTGAGAATGGGAGCGGGCAAGCCTGGCTTGGCCAGTGCATTCGGATCGTCTTTGCTCAGCGTTGCAGTCCAGCCGAGCGGAATGGTCTGCCAATGCTCGTTGACCAGGCTGCGCACCGCGCCTTCGATGTTGGCGGTGGTTGCTTCGCTGCCATCGACGCGGAACGCTGCGCGCCCGCCCGTGACAATCGCGCTGAGCTTGCCCATATTCGCGAGCACGGCGTTGCGGCCGGCTTTGGGCAGCTCGACGTCGACGCGTCCGCTCTGGAGCGCGAAGCTCCACGTCCAAGTCCGCGCTCCGGGCGCCAAAGGCAAGAGTTGCGGCACGGGAAAGACCCGCAAGGACGAGTTGGGCGCAACGCGCAGTCGGGCGCGACTCGGCAGTTCGATCAGCGCGCCCTCGGCCGATGTAGTCAGTAGACCACCAACGTTCATGGCGCTGCCCGAGAGCACTACCGGCTTGCGCGGTGAGGATTCGGCCCGAGCGTTGGGCCCGGCTGCGCACACCAGCGCGCCCAACACACACGCTACTAGACTGACTCGAACTCGCGTTGGTCCCATGTGGCTGGTCAACGGCCTCGCGCGCTGCGACTTGAGAGTTTTCGGCCGGCGAGGCGAAGTCTGTGCCTTTTCGAGCAGCTCTCGGACTACACTTCATCACCATGGCCACGTCACGTGCCAAGAAGAAATTCGGGGCTTTACCCAAGAACGAGCGGCGCCAGCAAATTCTGAGCGTGGCGCGTGAAACGTTCGCCAAGCGCGGTTATCACCAAACGACGATTGACGACATCGTTGCTCAAGCGGGTGTCGCTCGTGGCACGTTCTATCTCTACTTCGAAGACAAGCGCGCCGTGTTCTCGAACCTGGTGGACCGTTTCGCCGGCCAGCTGTCGATGGCCATCGTGCGCATCGTCACCGACGAGCCGTCGCGCTCAGTGGTCGAACAGGTGCGTGAGAACATTCGCGCGATCATCGCCACGTGCTTGGCCGAGCGCTCCATGACCAAGATCTTGTTCACGGACGCAGTCGGTGTAGACCCAGCGTTCGATCGAAAGCTGCAAACATTTTACGACAGCGTGGTGCAGCTGCTGACTGACAGTCTCAAGGACGGTCAGGCGCTGGGCATCGTCGCAGATGGCGAACCGCGGGTGCTGGCGTATTTGACAATCGGCGCGCTGAAAGAATTGCTCTACCAAGCCGTCACACTCGGTTTCGCCGAAGAGAGCGCCGACGTCCTGACGCAGCAGATGTTCACCTTCCTCAGCGGCGGTTACTTGCGCTTCGGGCCGATTGACGTGAAGGAAACCAAGAAGCCGCGCAAAAGGTGACGGTGGTCGGTTCGGGCGTTCCGCAAACGTTGCAGACTCAGGTACACGTGAGTGGCGCCCTGCCATTCCCAGGTACGAAATAATTTGGAAACAGAGGCGAAGCCTGGATAAATCGACCCAGAAACGAATCCTTGGGGGTGTCGGACCGACGGACGATGCTTATTTTGCTTCGAAAAGGAGCGCTTTCCCGCTGAATTACTTGACCAGGCGCGGCTGAAAGCGCATGGACGACGCGGCGAAAACACCAGGGTTTTCCCTACATAGGCTGCCATGCAAAACGATCTCTCCGAGGGCTCCGTCAACACGCTGAGCCTCGCGTTCGCCGAAGGGCTGTACGCCGATTATCTGAAAGACCCCAATCTGGTCCCCGCCGATTGGCGAAAGTACTTTGCGGAGCTGGCTCCCGACGCCGACTTCAGTCGCGCACCCAAGCTCGGGCCCAGTTTTCGAGCGGCGAGCCTGTTCAATGCGCCGGTTGCCAGCGCGAGCAACGGTCACGCCCAGCCCGCGGTGAACGGGAACGGCAAGGGCAACGGCTACGCCGGCCCGGGCGGCTGGAACAACGGCGTGTCGGACGTTGCCGTTCGCCAAGATCGCGTCGATGCGCTGATCCGCGCATATCGCGTGCGCGGACACATGATCGCCAAGATCGATCCGCTCGGCCTGCCGCGCCTGCCCCAAGAGGAACTGGATCCCGAGTTCCACGGCCTACGCGGCGACGATCTGGACCGCAAGTTCTCGAGCCGCACCATCTTCGGCGCCCAGGCGCTCACGTTGCGCGAGATGCTCACGCGTTTGCGCAACACCTACTGCCGTTCGATTGGCGTGCAGTTCATGCACATCGACGACCTGAAGGTCAAAAACTGGCTACAAGATCGGATGGAGGGTTCCGAGAATCGCCTCGAGCTGCAGCGCTCGGAGCAGATCCGGATTTTCACCAAGCTGACCGACGCCACGACCTTCGAAGACTTCTTGCGCCGTAAGTTTTCGACCGTGAAGACGTTCTCGCTCACCGGTTCGGAGAGCTTGATTCCCCTGCTCACTTTGGCCATCGACCGCGCTGCCGAGCACGGGGTGGACGAAATCATCTTGGGCATGGCCCACCGCGGTCGGCTGAACGTGCTGGCCAACGTGATGGGTAAGAGCCCGCGCGAGATCTTCCGCGAGGTGGAAGACAGCGATCCGGAGCTGTACTTCGGTAGCGGTGACGTGAAATACCACTTGGGTCACAGCTCGGACTTCGTGACCGAGAGCGGCAAGAAGGTGCACCTCTCGTTGTGCTTCAACCCGAGCCACTTGGAGTACGTCGACCCGGTCGTGTTGGGCCGCGCGCGCGCCAAGCAGGATCGCGTGGGTGACACCACGCACGCGCACAAGCTCGGCCTCTTGATCCACGGCGACGCCGCCTTCGCAGGCGAAGGCATCATTCAGGAGACGCTGAATCTGAGCCAGCTGGATGCGTACACCACCGGTGGCACGCTGCACGTGGTCATCAACAACCAGATCGGCTTCACCACGCCGCCTTCACAAGGCCGCTCCACGACCTACGCCACGGACGTGGCGAAGATGCTGCAGATCCCGATCTTCCACGTCAACGGTGAGGATCCGGAGGCCGTGGCCCAGGTCGTGCGCCTAGCCATGGATTTCCGTGACACGTTCCTGCGTGACGTGGTGATCGACATGTACGGCTACCGCCGTCATGGCCACAACGAGAGCGACGAACCCGCTTTCACGCAGCCGCTGATGTACGCTGCGATCGCCGAACGCAAGAGCGTTCGCGACGGCTACCTCGAGCACTTGTTGAAGCTCGGCGGCATGACCCAGGCCGAAGCGGATCGCATCGCGGTCGAGCGTCGCGAACACCTCGAGGCCGAATTGGGCGAGGCGCGTCGTAAGGACTACGTGAAGACGACGGACTGGCTCGGGGGCTACTGGAAGGGTTACCTCGGTGGTCCCGAGGCCAACGTCCCAGAGGTGGACTCAGGCATTTCGCTCGCGCGCGCCAAGGACCTGATCCTGCGTCAAAACAAGCTGCCCGCGGACTTCCACCCGCACAAGCAGATCGAGCGCTTGCTGCAGAAGCGCAACGCCATGGGGAACGGCGAGCAGCCGCTCGATTGGGGCACCGCCGAGCTGCTGGCGTTCGCTTCGCTCGTGACCGAGGGCTCGCGCGTGCGCTTCACGGGCCAGGATTCCCCGCGCGGGACCTTCACCCAGCGCCACGCGGTCCTGCACGACGTGGAAGACGGTCATACGTACATGCCGCTCTGCCACCTGAGCCCGGACCAGGCGCCGATCGAAATCTACAATTCTGCGCTGAGCGAAGCGGGCGTGATGGGCTTCGAATACGGCTACAGCCTGGATTGGCCGGATGGTCTCGTGATCTGGGAAGCGCAATTCGGTGACTTCGTGAATTGCGCGCAGGTGATCATCGATCAGTTCTTGGTCAGCGCCGAGGACAAGTGGAAGCGGCTCAGCGGTTTGGTGCTGATGCTTCCGCATGGCTACGAGGGGCAAGGCCCGGAGCATTCGAGCGCGCGCCTGGAACGCTTCCTCACCGCGGCCGCAGAGGAGAACATCCAAATCGTTCAGCCCAGCACGCCGGCGCAGCACTTCCACGTCTTGCGTCGCCAAGTGCTGCGTCCCTGGCGCAAGCCTTTGATCATGTTCACCCCGAAGAGCTTGTTGCGTCACCCGATGTGCGTCAGCCCGCTGGAGGACTTCTCCGCTGGCCGCTTTCATCGTGTGCTGCCGGACACTCGGGTCGCCAAGCCGAGCAAGGTGCTCGTGTGCACGGGCAAGGTCTACTACGATCTGGAGAAGCGCCGTCAGGAGCTCGGTCGCGAGGACATTGCCATCGTGAGGATCGAGCAACTCTATCCGCTGCCCGATCGGCACATCCGCGCAGCCATCGAGCACTGCGATGACGGCACGCCGATCGTTTGGGTGCAGGACGAGCCGGAGAACATGGGCGCATGGCGTCACTTCCGCGCGCGCTTCGGAGCGATGTTGTTCGGTCGTTTCCCGTTCAGCGGCGTGTGCCGAACGGAGTCGGCCAGTCCGGCCACCGGTTCACACAATTGCCATAAGCTCGAGCAGCAAGAGCTCCTCGAGCGCGCGTTCGCCTGAGGCGGGCTTCACGCCTGCCCGCGTAAATCCCAAGATTCATTCTACAAGTTGACCGATCTGGGCCCCGGGACGATAAGTCCCTGGCCCGCGGGCGCGCCCAAACATGGGCCGCGCCCGGCTCGATAACAGGAAGCGCTGCAAAGCATGGCAATCGAATTAAAAGTGCCGACCGTCGGTGAATCGATCACCGAAGTGCAAATGGGTGAGTGGCTGAAAGGCGAAGGCGACTCCGTCGCGCGTGACGAAGTCATCGCCAAGATCGAGACCGACAAGGTGACGGTCGATCTGACCGCGCCGAACGACGGCGTGCTGTCGCAGATCAAGGTCAAGAAGGGCCAAACCGCCAGCGTCGGTGACGTGATCGCCTACATCGAAGAAGGCGCCGCGGCTGCCGCGAAGCCGAAGGCTTCCGAGCCGGCAAAGGCGGAAGCTGCGAAGCCCGAGCCGCGCAAGGCCGACCCCCAGCCGTCCGCGACGGAGGATCGCTCGAAGAGCGTCCGCCCCACCATTCCGCCGCAGGGCTTTGCGCGGGTGATGCCGTCGGCGCGTCGTGCGCTGAAGGAACGCGGCCTGACTCCGGAGGACGTGGAGGCGACTGGCCCCGGCGGCCGCGTGTTGAAGGAAGACGTCGATCGGTTGAAAGAAAAGCCCGCGGCGAAAGCACCGCCGGTCGCTCAAGATCGCCAAGAAGAAGTGGTGGCGATGAGCCCCTTCCGCAAGCGCATCGCCGAGCGCCTGGTGCAATCTCAGCAGACCGCCGCGTTGCTCACGACCTTCAACGAGGTCGACATGGGAGCAGTGATGGAGCTGCGCAAGACCCATCAGGAGGCGTTTCAAGAAAAGTACGGCATCAAGCTCGGCTTCATGTCCTTCTTCGTGAAGGCGACGATCGAGGCCCTCAAGCTGATCCCGTCCGTCAACGCGGAGATTCGCGGCAACGACGTCGTCTACAAGAACTTCTACGACATCGGCGTGGCCGTTGGCGGCGGTAAGGGCTTGGCCGTGCCGGTGATTCGCAACGCCGAGCGTTTGGGCTTCGCGGAAGTCGAACAGACGATCGCCGATTTCGGCAAGCGCGCCAAAGAGAACAAGCTCGAACTCAGCGAGCTTCAGGGCGGCACTTTCACCATCACGAACGGCGGCATCTACGGCTCGATGATGTCGACTCCGATCGTCAACCCACCGCAGAGCGGCATCCTCGGTTTGCATGCGATTCAAGATCGCCCGATGGCCGTCAAGGGCCAGGTCGTGATTCGACCGATGATGTACGTGGCGCTGACCTACGATCATCGCTTGGTGGATGGCCGCGAAGCGGTGACGTTCTTGAAGCGCATCAAGCAGTGCATGGAAGAACCCGCGCGCATCTTGCTCGAGGTGTAACGTGAAAAAACATGATTTGATCGTGATTGGTGCCGGTCCGGGCGGCTACGTCGCGGCGATCCGCGCGGCGCAGCTCGGTTTGGACGTGGCGTGTATCGAGGCCGAGGAGGCGCTCGGCGGCACCTGTGTGCGTGTCGGTTGTATCCCGAGCAAGGCCTTGCTGGAGGCCAGCGAGCGCTACCACGCAGCGGGTCACGACTTGGCCGACTTCGGCGTCAAGGTGTCCGGCGTGGAGCTCGATCTCGCTCGCATGCTCGAGCGCAAGACCAAGGTCGTGTCTCAGAACACCAACGGTGTTGCGTACCTGTTCAAGAAGAACAAGATCACCCGCTACCGCGGTCACGGTCGCATCACTGGCCAAGGGCGCGTAGCCGTGGAAGGTCAGGACGCGAACGAGCTGGAGGCCAAGCACGTGTTGATAGCCACGGGCAGTAGCGTGGCACCCTTGCGTGGCGTCACCCTCGACGGCGACCGCATCGGCACCAGCACCGAAGCTCTCTCCTACCCCGAGGTGCCCAAGCACCTAGTAGTGATCGGAGCCGGCTACATTGGGCTCGAACTCGGGTCGGTTTGGAACCGTCTGGGCTCCAAAGTCACCGTCCTCGAATACCTCGAGCGCATCTTGCCGGGCATGGACTCGGACATTGCGGAAGAAGCCGAGCGTATCTTCACCAAGCAAGGCATCGAGTTTCGCTTGGGATCGAAGGTCACCGGCGCTCGCCGCGATGGCGAGCGGGTGTTCGTGAGCGTGGAGGGGCAGCCTGACATCGAGTGCGATCGCGTATTGGTCTCGGTCGGTCGCGTTCCGAACACCGCTGGGCTCGGCCTGGACACCGTAGGCATCGAGCTCGATCCGCGCGGACGAATCCCGATCGACGATCACTTTCGCACCTACGTTGCCGGCTTTTACGCCATTGGCGACGTCGTGCGCGGCCCGATGCTCGCGCACAAGGCGGAGGAAGAGGGAGTCGCCTGCGTCGAGCACATCGTGACTGGCTATGGCCACGTCAACTACGACGCGATCCCGGGCGTCGTATATACGCACCCGGAAATCGCCTCGGTGGGCAAAACGGAGGACGAGCTCAAATCGTCGAACGTGCCCTACAAGAAAGGCGTATTTCCGTTCATGGCCAACGGTCGCGCGCGCGCGCTCGGTGCCACGGACGGCCGCGTGAAAATCTTGGCGCACCAAGACACCGATCGCATTCTCGGAGTGCACATCCTCGGGGCTCACGCGGGCGACCTGATCGCCGAAGCCGTAGCAGCGATCGAATTCGGCGCTACGTCGGAGGACATCGCACGCACTTCGCACGCGCATCCGACGCTCGCAGAGATCGTGAAAGAGGCGGCGTTTGCCGTGTCAGGACGCGCGATTCACATCTGAATCGGCGGCCACGACTCTGACTTCCCAGCGGCTGCCGCGGCGCCGCAGCTCCTCGGTGTAGATCGATTCACGGTGCACTCGTCTCGAGAGCACCGTGGCGATTGCGCAGGCGGTGAGTAGTGGCAGCACGATCGCGTAGTCGCCCGAGAGCTCGAACACGAGCACCGTGGCCATCAGCGGCGCGTGGGTGGTCGCCGCGACTACCGCCGCCATGCCGACCAGCGCGTAGGCCGCCACCGCGCCCGTACCGCCGGTCGGGCCGAAACGCGAGACCCAATGCCCGATGATGCCACCCAACGCCGCTCCCAGCAGGAGTGAAGGGGTGAATACGCCGCCCGGGCTGCCCGATGAAACGGACGCCGTGGTCGCCAGGGCTTTGGCGAACAGCAGCACGACGAGCACGCTGACGCCCAGCCGTTGCCCCAAGATGAGGTTGATCGCCTCGTAGCCGTTTCCGGTGACCTGCGGCAAGACGATCGCCATCACGCCGACCATGGCCCCGCCCAGCGCGGCTCGCGCCGGGCGAGCCAAGCCGAGCCGAGCGAACCAGGACTCGCCGCGCGTCAGTAGCACCATGAACAGCGGACCAACCAGGCCCGCCAAGAGGCCGAGCCCAGCATACAGCGCGAGTTCGCTATTCGAGTCCATGCTGAAGCTGCGCTGGCCGTAGATGGGCCCGCCTCCGATCGCCAGCCGAGTTACCGCGGTTGCGATTGGCACGGCGATGATCACCGGCAACACGAGGTCGAGTGCGATGACCCCCGTGACCACCTCCAGCACGAACAACACTGCAGCGATGGGCGTGTTGTACGCAGCTGCAAAGCCCGAACCCGCGCCGGCAGCGATCAGGGCTCGAATTTGACGCTCCCGTAACTGAAAGACGCGGCCGAGCGTGCCGCCCAGGCCGCCGCCGAACTGGATCAACGGCCCTTCGCGTCCAACCGATCCGCCTGACACGATCGCGAGCCAGGAGCCCAACGCTTTCAGCAACGTCAGTCGGAGCGAGATCTGCCCCTTGCCGAGCGCGACCGCCTCCATCACTTCGCCGACGCCATGCCCGCCCTTCAACTTCGCGCCGATGGCGCCCAAGAACCCCGCCAGTCCCGCGCCAATCATGGGCACAGCCACGCGCGTGTACCAGGGCAAACCCTCGAACGCGCTGAGCACATCGGCGGCGCGATAGGCATGGCTGAAGACCCAAGCGATCGTGTGCCTGAACACGACGGCGAAGGCAGCGGCGCCCAGAGAGACTGTCAGTAACGCGAGACAGTAACGCGCTAAATTTCCCCAAAACAGCCGGTTCCCCGGGAAGCGAGAGCCGCGAGGGGTAGGTCGAGATGAGACAAAAGTGGCGGGAATGGCCAAAGCTACTCCGAAACTTGGCCATATCGAGGAAACTTTGCGAGATTTATTGGGTAAAGCAGCTATAGACCGAGACCTTCCATGCAAAAACTTACGTCGTCCGAGGGCCTGCTGATCGTCGTGGAACTCGGAGCCGAGTGGCCAGCGTCGGAGATCGAGTGTTCTCGCAACGCAAAAGCGCGCCGCGTGCTGGCACAAGACGAAACGGAGTCACCGGCGGCTTTCGCGCTCCGCGTCTCGGAACAGCTCGGCAGCTCCTTCCCCGGCGGCGTGGCCTTGGGCGGCGTAATCGTCGCTTGCAGTGAACGGCTTGACCTCCACGCACAGGCCGGGCGCGCGGAACTCGCGCGCATCGCGGCGAGCACCCTCGGTCGTTCCGGGGGCGGCAGCTTGTCGTTCGTCGCTAGTGATCGCAACGGTGGTCGATCGAAGCCTAGCCTTTCGTCCCTGCTCGCCGAACTCATCCGACAGTGGCAAAGCGCGGGCGTGGAAGTGAAGCTGAGCTTCGGAGAGTCCCCGGTCGCGCTCGCTGAAGGTGGGACTCCATCCGCAGACCCCGCCTCGCGGACCGGCGCACGTACCTCGCCCCCGGTGAAGGATGCTGTACGCCGCGTCGCCTGAGCGGCCCACGCGGGCATCACCGATTCGGCAGCCATGCGTGGCTGAGCAGAGCTGAAGCACCGCGGTAATTTCGCAATTTGCGGGCTGGCCCCGAGCTTCGTCGTATAGTTGCAGGATCTCGTTCTGTGGGAGGAACGCTCCGCGATGTCGCTCGAAGTCGGTCAGCTGTTAGACAACAAGTATCGCATCGTGAAGATGATCGGCGAGGGCGGGATGGGCGCCGTCTTCGAGGGCGAGAACGTGCGCATCAATCGCCGGGTTGCGATCAAGGTGCTGCACGCCGCTTTCGCTGGCAACAGCGACGTCATGCAACGCTTCGAACGCGAAGCGCAGGCGGCCGGGCGCATCGGCAACGATCACATCTTGGAGGTGCTCGACTTAGGCAACCTGCCGGACGGCGATCGCTTCATCATCATGGAGTTCCTGGACGGCGAGCCACTCTCCTCCCGGATCAAGCAACGCGGTCGCCTCGTGCCGCACGAACTCGCGCCGCTCATGCGACAAGTCCTGGTGGGTTTGGGCGCAGCCCACGCCGCAGGCATCATTCATCGTGACCTGAAGCCCGACAACATTTTCATTTTGCGTGAGAAGGCGGGACAGAAGGACTTCGTCAAGATCATCGACTTCGGCATCTCCAAATTCTCCCCGCTGAGCGGCGGGGGTGATGGCATGAAGATGACACGAACTGGTGCGGTGATGGGGACGCCCTATTACATGTCACCGGAGCAGGCGAGCGGTAGCGGTGAAGCCGACGCACGCAGTGACGTTTATTCGCTGGGCGTGATCATGTTCGAGGCCGTCACTGGGCAAGTCCCCTTCGATGCGGGCACGTTCAACCAGCTGATGTTCAAGATCGTTCTGGACTTGGTGCCGCCACCGCAGTCGATCGTGCCCGAGCTCGACCCGGCATTCGCGAGCATCATCTCCAAAGCAATGGCGCGGGAGGTGGCGCAGCGCTTTCAAAGTACGACGGAGCTGCTGCACGCGATCGATGCGTGGTCGCGAAGTGGTCAGTCGGTCGCGTTGCCCATGACCATGCCGGGCTCCGCTGCAGGACACCTACCTGCGGGCGCACGCGGTTCGATGGCTTCGATCAGCGACGCTACGATGCCGGTCGTAGGTCAGAAGACCGCAGGCACGTGGGCAACTTCGCAGCCCGGCGCTGCCGCACTGCCCGTAAAGAAGAACGCCGCTCCTGCGCTCGCCGCAGCCCTGGGTTTCGGCCTTTTGGTGCTGGGCGGCGGTGCTTATGCCGCGTACACGATGCACAACAAATCGCTCGCCGTGGCGAACTCCGCCGCTGTCGCGAATACCGCACCTGCCGTTCCGTCCATGCCAGCTGTGGTGCGTGAAATTCCGAGCACGTCGTCGTCTTCGCTGAGCGCCGCGCCGGTTGCGAGCGTCGCCCCTGCGCCGAGCGCCGCGGCGGCTGCGAGCGTCGCCCCTGCGCGGAGCACCGCGCCTGCGCGCCAGAGCACGCATGCAGCCGTGGTGCGAGTCGCCCCAAGACCCGCCGCCAAGCCCGCGCGTGCCCCCGCAGCGAAGCCGCGCACGCCGGACTTCGGCTATTGATCGAGTCGCGCGACCGAGCGCGGCGAAGCAACAGGCGCGTGTAGGACATCCTGCGCGAAGGGCTGAGGCCACGTCATTTACGCCTAGCCCCGGGCGAGGAGCGTTCGGGGTTGACGAATCCAAAAATTTGGAGGCATCTCCTACTTTGGTACGTTTGGGAATCAATCCTTTCGAGTCGCGTTGCTGATTCGAACCGAAAAAACTCCTAAGCGTAGAGGAATGGGCAACTTGCCCTGGGTTTACGGGACAGAGTGACACAGAGGCGCGTGGTCTTCGGCCACGCGGAGGGAAGTTTATGGAACAATCGGACGAAACACTGCTCTCGGTGGTCGTTCTCGAGCTGGGTTCGACGTGGCCGCCGTGGCTTGCCGAGTATCAGGCTCAAGCGCCCAATTCGATGGTCATTGCCCAATCGGCAGATGAATCCTCACCGATCTTTGCGCAGCGCATCGCTCGCAAGATGGATGAAGTCGGCGCTCGAGACGTGGCAATTCACGCAGGACTGATGGTTTGCAACGGCGCACTCGACGCCGCGACCGTCGATGCTCGCCAGTCGATTTGCGACGCACTGTTACGCGTGATGTTGAGAAAGCAACGTGGTGAACTCGTTCTCGCGTCCGACGTCACGGCTGGCGAAGCGTTTCGTCAGCAATTGTTCGCGCTCGCCGGCACCCTGTGCGACGAATTGCGTGGCACTCGCGTCAGCGTACGGGTTCGCTTCGATACGATGCGTCCGAGTCCGTCGGTCAGTGGCATCATGAGGAGCGTTTCCCCCAACGCCTCGGGCGAATCTCGCTCGGAAGGCGAGGGGCGGGCTTCGAATAGTTCACGCTAGCGGCAGTCGACATGCGTTCGAAGCGCTCGACTGGTTCGAAGCGCCCTCTGGCGCGTTCGTGCCCAACTTGACACGTCGCGTCATGGGGCCTAGTCGTGGAGGGGCATGGCAAAGTCCAACGCAGATCGGCGAGTGGCAATCGTCTCCGGTCTGCGCACTCCCTTCGCAAAGCAGGGGTCCGCCTACAAAGATCTGAGCGCGCTCGATTTGGCAAAAATCGTGGTCGCGGAGCTGTTGCAACGCACGGGCCTTCCGCCACGTGAAGTGGATCAGGTCGTTTATGGCCAGGTGATCCCTTCGCTCAGCGTGCCCAACATCGCGCGAGAAATCGTGCTTGGCACGGGCATGCCGCGCTCAATCGAGGCTTACAGCGTGGCTCGGGCGTGCGCCACCAGCTATCAAGCAGCCGTCAACGTGGCCGAATCAATCATGGCGGGAGTCATCGATTGTGGCATCGCCGGCGGTGCTGACAGCGCCAGTGACGTGCCGATGGCAGCCAGCAAACGCCTGAGCGCCGCGTTGGTCAAGGTGAGCAAAGCGCGTTCGTTGGGCGAGAAGTTGCGCGCATTCGCCCAGCTGAGTCCGGCGGATCTGCTGCCGATCCCACCCGCGCTCAAAGAGCCTTCGACCGGCCTGACCATGGGCGAAAGCGCCGAAAAAATGGCCAAGGAGAACGGCATCTCTCGCGCTGACCAAGACGCCTTCGCACATCGCAGTCACTGCCTCGCCGCCCAGGCATGGGCGGACGGGCGGTTGCGTGAAGAAGTCATGCCCGTGTTCGTTCCTCCAAACTACGAGCCATTCGAGGAAGACAACCTCGTTCGTAAAGACTCGGAGCTGGATGCTTACGCCAAGCTCAAGCCGGTCTTCGATCGCGCGTATGGCTCGGTCACCGCAGCCAACAGTTCACCTCTCACGGATGGCGCCAGCGCGCTTTTGCTGATGACCGAGAGAAAGGCGAAGGCCTTCGGCTTCGACGTGCTCGGCTATTTACGAAGCTACGCTTTTGCCGCCGTCGACCCCGCGGAGCAGCTGTTGATGGGCCCGGCTTACGCAGCCCCCTTGGCGCTCGATCGGGCCGAGCTGAAGCTCAAGAACATGGATCTGATCGATATGCACGAGGCTTTTTCCGCGCAAGTTCTGAGCAATGTACAAGCCTTCGAGAGTGACTCGTTCGCCCAGCAGAAGCTCGGGCGGGACAAGCGTATCGGAAGGATTGATTGGGACAAGTTGAACGTTTCCGGGGGTTCGATCGCGCTTGGCCATCCCTTCGCCGCCACGGGCGCGCGCCAGATCTCGCAAGCCTTGCGTGAGTTGCGCCGTCGCGGCGGGCAATACGTGTTGTGCACCGCGTGCGCGGCGGGCGGGCTCGGAGCGGCCATGGTCTTGGAGGCGAGCTAGTGGTGAGTGTGTATTCGAGTCCATCGTTGTCAGTCGACTTGCGCTCGGACGGCGTCGCCGTGGTCCGGTTCGACGTGACTTCCGAGGCGTTGAACACGCTCAAGGCCGGCTTTGCCGAAGAATTTGTGGGTTTGCTCGCGCAGCTCGAGCAAGAGCCTGAGTTGAAGGCGGTCGTATTCAGCTCCGGCAAGGCGGACAGCTTCATCGCTGGTGCAGACATCCAGATGCTGCACGCGGTCCAGGGCGCTGAGCAAGCGGCCGATTTGTCTCGAGCCGGACAGCGCGCGCTGAATGCGTTGGCCGCCTTCCGAGTCCCGGTTGTGGCCGCCATTCATGGTGCTTGTCTCGGTGGGGGGCTCGAGCTCGCATTGGCTTGCTCGGCGCGTGTGGCCAGCGATGACGCGAAGACGAAGCTCGGTCTTCCGGAGGTGCAGTTGGGAATTCTGCCCGCTCTCGGCGGCACGCAACGCCTGCCGCGCTTGATCGGGATCGAAAACGCGCTCGACTTGCTGCTGACCGGTAAACAAATCGAAGGCAAGCGCGCGCAACGTATGGGGCTGATCGACGAGCTCGTGCCCAACGCAATCTTGCTGGATGTGGCGCTCCGATTGGCGCTGGCTCGCGCGGTCGCGCCCCCAGCTCGAAAGTCGCGCTTCCGTCGCTTGTTCGAGAAGGCCGAATTGAGGGAGTTTGCGCTCACCGAAAACGCAATCGGTCGAAAACTGCTCTTCGAAAGAGCCAAGAAGCAGCTCAGTCTAGCGACGCACGGCAACTACCCGGCTCCCGAGCGCATCTTGGAAGTCGTGAAGCTCGGCCTCGCGGAGGGGCCGTCCGTCGGGTTGGAGGCAGAAGCGGTTGCCTTTGGCGAGTTGGTGGTGAGTGAGACGGCACGCGCCTTGAGACACGTTTTCTTTGCCAGTACCGAACTCAAGAAGGACGACGGCCACGACGCGCCTGGGGTGGAAGCGCGTCCGATCAAGCGCGTAGCCACGCTCGGAGCAGGTCTGATGGGAGCGGGTATTGCCTACCTGACCGCCGCGGTGGCCGAGGTGGAGGTACGCATCAAGGATCGGGACGACGTAGCGCTCGGCAGAGGCCTGAAACGCGTGCGCGAGATCCTGGACGAGCGTGTGAAGGGTCGTCGCCTGACGAGCACCGAACGCGACTTGAAGATGGCTCGCGTGACCGTCACCACCGACTATGAAGGCTTCGACGCCGTCGACTTGGTGATCGAGGCGGTGTTCGAAGACCTGAGCCTGAAGCGCCGAGTGCTGATGGAGGTCGAGCAGAATGCGTCCAAGTCCACGATTTTCGCGTCAAACACCTCCTCTTTGCCAATCAGCCAAATTGCTGTCGGAGCCCGCCGCCCGGAGCAGGTGATTGGCATGCATTACTTCTCACCGGCGGAAAAGATGCCCCTACTCGAGGTGGTGACTACCGACCAGACGCTGCCGAAAGTGATCGCGAGCGCCGTCGAGTTCGGCAAACGTCAAGGCAAGACGGTAATCGTGGTGCGTGACGGCGCGGGCTTCTACACTTCGCGCATTCTCGGCCCGTACCTGAACGAGGCATCCTTTTTGATCGCCGAGGGCGTGCCAATCGAGCAGATAGACGAGGCGCTCGTCAGCTGGGGGTTCCCCATTGGCCCCGTCGCCTTATTGGACGAAGTGGGGATCGACGTCGCGCTGAAGGTTGCCCAGATTTTGCAGCAAGCCTTCGGCGCGCGTATGAGCGCGCCACCCGGTGTCGAAGCGTTGCTCAAGGACGAGCGATTCGGCAAAAAGAATCAACGTGGGTTCTACGTGTACGGAGGGCGAAACGACGAGCGCACCGTGGATCCCCGCGTGTACTCACTGCTCGGGGTGGAGCCCACGCGCACACTCGCGGCCGGCGAGATCGCGCAACGTTGCACGCTGCAGATGATCAACGAGGCGGCGTATTGCTTCGGGGAAGGCATCTTGCGCAGCGCGCGCGACGGTGACGTAGGCGCGATCTTCGGGCTCGGGTTTCCGCCCTTCCGCGGTGGACCCTTTCACTACCTCGACTCGGTCGGCGCGGCCGACGTCGTGCGTCGGCTGGAGAGCTACCAGACTTTGCTCGGCCCTCGTTTCACCCCTGCGCCGGTGCTGGTCGCGATGGCGAGGACGAACGGCTCTTTCTACGGCGGCGGAGCGTTCCAGGTCGGGCAACACCGCGGATGACGAGCGCGCGAGCAAGGTTTTGGCTCGCGCGCTCGTCAGCGCACGCTCCGTTGGGCGGCTACTTGTTGTGGGCGGCTACTTGTTGGGCTGCGGGGTCATACGCAAGTAAGGGCGCAGCTCTTGATGGCCCTTGGGAAAGCGCTGCTTGAGCTCCGCTGGATCGGTGATACTCGGCACGATCACGCAATCATCGCCGTCCTTCCAATCCGCGGGCGTAGCGACCTTGAAGTTGTCGGTCAGTTGTAGCGAGTCGATCACGCGTAAGATCTCGCTGAAGTTTCGGCCAGTGCTTGCCGGATAGGTGATGGTGGCGCGGATCTTCTTGTTGTTGTCGATGATGAACACCGAGCGGACGGTCAAAGTGTCGTTCGCTTCGGGGTGGATCATGTCGTACAACTTGGCAACCTTGCGATCCGAGTCAGCCAGGATCGGAAAGTTCATCTTGGTGTCTTGGGTTTGCTCGATGTCCGGCACCCACTTCAAGTGTGAAGCGGCGTCGTCCACGCTGACCGCAATCATCTTGACCTGTCGTTTGTCGAACTCTTGCTTCAGCTGCGACGCTCGGCCGAGTTCGGTCGTGCAGACGGGCGTGAAGTCCTTGGGGTGCGAGAACAGTACCGCCCAACTGTTGGCGATGTAGTCGTGGAATTTGATTTTGCCTTCGGTCGAATCCTGTTCGAAGTCCGGCGCGACGCTACCGATATGAAGTCCCATTTGATTCATCCTCCACGTGAGCGCGAGAGTATGACGCCCGAAGCTCGCGCTGCCCAACCCCGAAGATCCTTCGCGTCCGGCTACTCGCGGCGGTTTGATTTGCCTGGAATAATCGGCCAAGCTCGAGCACTTGGATGGATCTGTAGCGATCTTGTTCCCGCGCACAAAATCGCCCTCGGTTCGGGCGCGCGGCGCTAGACTGGACGCGCTTTGTCGTTTCGGTCCACTCTGCTGGTCCTGTGGGCCGTAGCGCCCTTCTCGCTGTCTCACTGCAAGCCTACGGCCGGCAGCTCGTGTGACAAGGGCGAGGCGCGCTGCCTGGACTCCAAACGAGAGCTGGTTTGCCAAGCGGGGCGTTTCATCGAATCCCCGTGCAACGGTCCGAGCGGCTGCCAGCTGACCGAAAAGGGGACGAGCTGCGACTTCAGCGGCAACAAGCCCGGCGACCCGTGTAGCGCGGACGACGAAGGAGCGGCGACCTGCAGCACTAAGGACGGCATGCTCGCCTGTCACGGCGGAGTCTACGCGTTCGTGCCTTGTCGTGGCGCGCGCGGATGTGTGAACGCCGAAGGCCGCGCTCTATGTGATACGTCGAGCGCCGAACCCGGTGACGCGTGCGGCGACGAGAATCTCAAGGCCTGCTCCGGAGACCATTCGCAAGTGCTGATCTGCAAGCAGCACACGATGCAGCGCTTCTACCTCTGTCGAGGCGCGAACGGCTGTGTGTCATCGGCTGGCAAGCTGAACTGCGACACGTCAGTTGCCAAACTGGGCGACGCTTGCGACAAAAAACTGGAGGGCCAGGCATTCTCCTGCACCCCGGACGAAAGCCAAATCTTGGTCTGCAAAGGTGGCGCGTTCGTCCTCGACGAAACCTGCAAAGCCGGTCAAAAGTGCCGCCTGGTCGGCGACAGCACCAAATGCCGAAAACCCGGCCAATAGCCCCCTGCCTGAGCCGGAACCGCCGAACAGCGAAGTCGCTAGCATAGGGGGACCGGAGTGCACGCTCGGCGTCGTTGCCCCTCCCAGCTACTCCTGTTCGTGAAGCCCATTGTGCGGTCCCGCAGCTCTGTGTTCAGAAAAAACACAGCAAATCGAAGCTAGCGTGGGCGTGGGGCGTGGGGCGTGGGGCGTGGGGCGTGGGGCGTGGGCGGTGTGCGTGGATGCGTGGGGCG
>Ga0164308_10000021_pt1 | contig 68745 bp, 43 predicted proteins | sample Whisoiple_246_MG_FD_109983 | JGI IMG/M metagenome (GOLD analysis project Ga0164308, IMG submission 109983) | Soil microbial communities amended with fresh organic matter from upstate New York, USA - Whitman soil sample_246_MG | ecosystem: Environmental > Terrestrial > Soil > Unclassified >... | reverse complement strand
GTAGAGGTCAATCCGAAGAGCAACCCGCCCGTCTGCAAGATCCTCGACTTCGGCAAGTACAAGTACGAGGAAAAGAAGAAGCAGGGCGAAGCCAAGCGGAAGCAGACGATTGTCGAGGTCAAAGAGATCAAGATCCGTCCCAAGACGGACGACCACGACATTGCCGTGAAAATTCGCGCGATTCGTCGCTTCATCGAATCCGGCAACAAGGTGAAGGTCACCTGCCGCTTTCGTGGCCGCGAAATCATGCACCCGCAACGTGCTCAGATGCAGCTCGAGGCGATCGTCGCGAAGATCGACGACATCGCCAACGTCGAACAGCGTCCGGCGATGGAGGCTCGCACGATGGCGCTGCTGGTCGCGCCCAAGCCGGTCGTATTCCAGCGTTTGGCCGCTGCCCAACGCGAAAAGAAGCCGGATGACCGCGGCGACGTCCACTCGACGCAAAATCTCAACTTCGAAGAAGAGGCTCTGCACGAGCCCGACGACGATGATGATGATGATGATGACGACGATGATGATGACGACGACGCGGAGGACGCGGAGGGCGAAGCAGCCGAGGGTGAGAAGCCCGCTGCAGACAAGCCCGCTGCAGACAAGCCCGCTGCAGACAAGCCCGCTGCGGCCAAGCCCGCCGTAGCCCCAGCGAAGAAGCCGTAACGCGCGGCTTCGCTGAACAAGAGCGCGCCCTTCCGACCCGGGAGAGCGCGCTCTTTTCGTTTGCGCGGGGACGCGTTCAGTGAGGGATCACGCCGCCGAAGTACGCGCCTGCGGCACCCACGACCGCAACCAGCACCACGATCACGGCGATCACACCGCGCTTGCTCTTGCCGCTCGGGTACTCGACGTCCGGGCTGAGGTCCGCGACGGTGTGCCCTGCCGACACGGGCAATTGTTGGGGCCGCGGCTTGGGCTGCTGAGGTTGCGGCGGCAGCTGCGGTATCGGCAGCGGACGCGAAGCGACGGGCGCGACACCCATCGGCGGCGCAGAGCGCGGCATCGGGGGTCGACTCGAACCAGCAGCCGCCGGGAACTCCGACCGCACTCGGCCTCCGAGCGGATCGTCCTCCAACGCTGCGAGGTTGCCGAAGTCGAACGAGTCCCCGGACGGAGCCGCCCGCGCCGTTTCCAAACCGAGCCCGCCCAGATCTTCGCCCCAGCTCGGGACACCCGCAAACGATCCGATCTGCAGCGGCGCGGCGCCATGCCCGGGCGAGGACAGCAGACCCGATGCCCGACCCGCGGCGGCAGCCTCTTGCTCCTCGAGCGAAGTGAACTCGAACAACGCTTCGTCGATCAACGATCCGATGATCGAACGACGATCGTACTTCTGGTGTCGCTTCTTGTCCTCACGTTCGAGTCGAATTGGCTCGACCAGCTGCGCGATGTCGAACGACGACACGGCGCGGCCCATGTGGAACAACATGTTGTTCAGATCGCGACCGAAGTCGCGCGCGGTCTGGTAGCGCGCAGCCGGATCGCCGACGAGCGCGCGCATGATCACGCGCTCGAGCTCCGGCGAAACCTTGGGGTTAATTTGGCGGATCGACGGCACGCGCGCTTGCTGCACCATGCGCACCGTCTCTAGATCCGTCTCGCCCATGAACAGGCGACGGCCCGCCAGCAACTCCCACAAGATGATGCCGACGGCGAAGATATCGGTCTTCGCGTCCACCGGCAGCCCTTGCGCGGCCTCCGGCGATAGGTAGCTGAATTTGCCCTTGATGATGCCGGGTTCGCTCTTTTCGAGCTGGCTGTTCGCCTTGGCCAGCCCGAAGTCCACGATCTTTACCTCGCCGAAACGCGTGATCAGCACGTTCGGCGGCGACATGTCACGATGCACGATGTGCAGGCTCTCGCCGCTGTTGTCGGTGAGCTCGTGCGCGTACGACAGGCCTTCGCAAATGCGCACGCAGATCAGGCACGCTTCCTCGACCGGGAACGGCGTGCCGGATTTCTTGCGGTGCTCGATCACGCCTTTGAGATCCGCACCATCCACGTACTCCATGACGATGAAGTACGTGTTGTCACCAACGCCGATGTCGAAGACCTGCACGCAGTTCGAGTGCGAGAGCTGCGCGCTGACGCGCGCCTCGTCCAGGAACATGCCGATGAACTGCTTCTTCTCGGACAGGTGAGGCAAGACGCGCTTGATGGCGACCGTCTTCTTGAAGCCCTCGAGACCGGCGCTCTCGGCGCGGAAGACCTCGGCCATGCCACCCGAGGCGATTTTCTCGAGCACCTTGTAGCGTTGCTGTTGCTGAGCCATGCGGGTTGGAAGCGCAACAATACCGGTTTGGGGCCGGGGCCCCAAATTAGGGGTGCAGCGGCCGTGGATCACGGCCTGGGTGCTGCCTGGTCCGTCCCGGGCTTGCTTTGCTGGAAAAACCACGACATAAGCGGGCCATGAGCGGGCATGGCCATCACGATGCCGGCGCGGATTCCCACGCCGATCACGACGAGCACCACGACGAGACCACCTCGGACGACTTTCCGGCGGATGAGCCGCGCTCTCCGGGTTGGCTGCCGCTCTTGGGCGGCGGGCTATTTCTGGCGGCAATAGCCGCTTTCCTGCTGCTTGGCTCCGACGACGGAGCGGCTGAAGCGCAAAAAGAAGCAGCTGGGCCCACGCCCGCAGCGGCCGCACCGACGCCATCGGCCCGCAGACCGATCCCGGCTCTGCGACCCGGCATGGCGCTACCACCCGGCCACGCACCGGTGCCCGCTCCTCGCGACTGAACGGGCGAGCTTTTTTGCGCGAAAGCGCTCGCCATCCGCAGAGTTTATGTGTAAGTACCCGCTCCTCCTGGGGCCTTAGCTCAGCTGGGAGAGCGCCTGACTGGCAGTCAGGAGGTCATCGGTTCGATCCCGATAGGCTCCACAAAATCTCCAGGAACGACGTAGCGGCCGCTCTTTCTCCAAGAGCGGCCGTTCTCGTTTTCAGTGACCCATGCCTTTCAGCGCGCGCTCAGGCCGACTTCGAGCTCAACGGGGTCACCGCTGAGCTTCAGACCAGCTCGCGCGGGTTGGCTGCCGTTGCCAGTGGCGCTGAGCTGCGCGGCGGGGACCGAGCATGCCTGTTCTAGCGTTTGTGCAACGGCTGCTGCGCGCGCAGCACTCAACGCCCAAGCGCTGGGATAGCTGGCAGCAAAGGGGGCAGGAACGATCGACCCGGGGGCGAGTGAAGCGCGCACGGTCAGCGTCTTGGCCTCGCTCGTCTTGGCCACGTCGCACAAAAGCGTGCGGCCAGAAGCAGATAGATCCAGCTTTTGCGGCGCGAACAACAGCGCGCTGTCGAACGCAACGAATAGCGAGCCGTTATTTACGAGCAGCGCCGCGTTGCCCTTCTTGAGGAACTTGTCGAGCTTCGTGGAGAGCGCGGCCCGCACGTGCTCTTGCTGATCACCGCTGGCCTTCTTGGCGCTGTCGCGAGCCTCGTGTTCGGCCTGCAATTGGTCGCGCGCCTCGGTCACCGTTTTGAGTTCGCGTTGCGCTTTGGCCACCGCCTCGGAGAGGCCCTGCGAGCGCTGGCCCAGCTCGCGGTATTGATCCGCGAGCTTCTGATGGGCCCGAAACAGCGGCAGGTAATAGGCAGCGATGAACGTGGCCACCGCGACGAAAAATAACCCCGCGAAGACGCGGCCCCAGCGCGTGCCCCGCGATTTTCCGTACGGGCCGAGATCGGCGTCGGCCATATCCTGCCAAGCTGCTTTGCGAGCCATGGACTCACAGCTACTTTCTCTCTCGCGGCTTGGCCAGCGCCAAGCGCCCCGACACTGAACGCGTTGTGAGCCTTTTCTCGTTCAAAGATGCAGCCCACGCAAAACTGGAGCCACTCGAGGCACCAATGACTCGCGGAAAGGGCGGGGCGCTGCTAAATTGTCGGTCATGAGGGCTGAAGCCGCGAGCTGGGACGATTGGTCGGTAAGTAACCCGCCCCCCGTTGTCGACACTGACAAGTGGCACGTCCAATTCGCGCCGGACGAAGTGAAGGTCGTGTCGCTGGAACAGTTGGATGACCTGTTTCGGCTCTCCATCGTTGATTCCGAGACTCAGGTTTGGCAAACCGGCATGAGCGAGTGGCAGCCGCTGCGAGTCATTGCGGGCTTGGACGAGCAGCCCGCGCCCATCGCCAAGCGCGCCCCGCCCAAGCCGCCGAGCCCGCCCACGCGCACCGTGGTGATGGCAAAGCATCCCGCGCCTCCGTCTCCGCACGCGGCCATGCCTTCTGTACGCCCCGCGCCGCCCGCCGCTCGGCCGGTGTCGTTGGCGCCAGCATCATTCTACCCGGAACCGATTCAAGCCAGAGCGTCCACCTATCCCCCGCAAGTCGCCTATGCGGCTCCGGTCACCTTCGCGGCGCCGGTCCAAACGATGAACAGCGTGCGGCCATTGGTGGTGAGTCACGTGCCGCCCATGACGCGTGGCGGAGGTGGTTTCGGTCGCTTCTTGGTTGGCCTGGCGCTGCTTTCGGGGGTGGCTGTGACCGCATACCGAAACGATCTTTTGCGAGGCGCCGCGCACGAAGTTCATCAAGACGCGCTCTACGCTCGGCTCGAAAGCGCTCTCGGCGGCCCGGCATTCGGCACGCTGCGATCTTTGGAACAGAGCGTTGCGACGCAACCCGCCAACGAGTTCGCGTCCAGTATCGAAGCCCCGGTCCCCACGGGGCTCAGCGCGGCCGCACCGGCTTCGCCCAGCACACCCACCGCCATCGGCGGCGCTGCCATGGCTCCGGTGGTTTCACTCGAGTCGATCGCGCCCGAACAGAAGGGGCAAGCCGTAGCCAAGCCCCCTGCCCCAGCGGCCTCGCCTGCACCTGTTCCAGTGGCAGTCACTCCGCCGCCGGCGCGAGCTGCAGCCAGTTTCGTACAACCGAAGCCGGTGGCAGCACCGGTCAAGGCGGCACCCGCACGAGCGTCTGCGCCCGCCAAGCCAGCGCCGGAAAGACCCGCGCCGGCCGCGCAAAAGTCGGCTTCCGAAATGTCCGAGCGTGAGCGGCTGAACGCCGCCATCGGTCAATCCATGATGCAGGCGGACGCACCCAAGTCGAAGAGCAAAGCCAAGGCCAAGGGTAACGAGTACGACCCGCTGAACCCGACCCTGTAGTCGGCCCGGCGCGGCTAGCTGCAGTCGCCGCGCCAGCGCACGGTCAACTCGCGATCACGCTGCGGAAGTAAGCGACCGTCTCTTTCAAGCCGTCATCCAAATTCACTTTCGGCTCCCAGCCGCCGAGCTTCTCTTTCGCGAGCGCGATGATCGGCTTGCGTTGCTTGGGGTCGTCTTGCGGAAGCGGCTTGTGCACCAGTTTGGATTTGCCGCCTACCAGAGCCAGCACCTTCTCGGCGAGCTGCAACATCGTGAACTCTCCGGGGTTGCCAATGTTGACGGGCCCGTGAAAGCTTGCGTCGCTGTTCATCATGCGCAGCATGCCTTCGACCAGGTCGTCGACGTAACAGAACGAGCGCGTCTGCTGACCATCACCATAGATGGTGATCTCCTCGCCGCGCAGCGCTTGCACGATGAAGTTCGAGACGACACGGCCATCGTTCGGATTCATGCGCGGGCCATAGGTGTTGAAGATGCGAATCACCTTGATGTCCACATCGTGCTGACGGTGATAGTCGAAGAATAGCGTCTCCGCGCAACGCTTGCCTTCGTCGTAGCAGCTGCGAATGCCGACCGGATTGACCTTGCCCCAATAGGACTCAGGCTGCGGATGAACCTCGGGGTCGCCGTACACCTCCGACGTCGAAGCCTGCAAAATGCGCGCTTTCACGCGTTTGGCCAAGCCGAGCATGTTGATCGCGCCGTGCACGCTGGTCTTCGTCGTTTGTACCGGGTCGAACTGGTAATGCACGGGCGATGCCGGGCAAGCCAGATTGAAGATGCGCTCGACCTCCACGTACAGAGGAAACGTGACGTCGTGACGCATGATCTCGAACAGCGGATGCGACAGCAGATGTTCGACGTTCTTCTTGCTGCCGGTGAAGTAGTTGTCGACGCACAACACGTCCTCTCCAGCTTTGATCAAGCGTTCACAAAGGTGAGATCCGATGAAGCCAGCACCACCAGTAACGAGAATTTTCTTGGTCACTTCACGTCCTCGAGAAAAATAAGCCCCGAGCTTACGTCGAGGCTCGACGCTAGCGATAGCCGCTTTTCGAGGACGAACGCCGTTCGCCTGTGGACAGAATTTCAGTCCGATTGATGCTCGCGCTTCGTGCGTACCCAACTCGACGTTGGACGAGAAGCTTTGCGCAACCGTAAACCAGCCTTCCAAACGACGTACAGCGGCGCGAGACCGAGATCGAGCAAGCCGCGGAAACCGGTGCCCGACACAGACCAACCGCGAAGCACGTAGATCAGCACCGCGAGCAGACACGCGCCGAACAGCCAAACGCTGCACATCACGCTGCCAGCCGCAAAAGAAAGGACTCCTGCCAATGACAGGAACAGCACCGAAAAAACCGCAATCCGCGAGAGCGGGGGGATCAACAGGTCGAGCGCCAGATCCAACAGCACACGATTGCGTTGGCGCAGGCCCGCTCGCAACAGCCGAAAGCCATTGCGGCGCACGAGATCCTTGCGCCCCTCTTCCCAGCGACGACGCTGCGAACCAGCTGCAGCCGCGGTCGAAACCATTTCTCCATAGACGTGCGCTTCGTCGGCGTATTGCACGCGGTATCCGGCTTCACCCAGCCGCAGTCCGTACTCGACGTCTTCGACGATCGAAAATGCTTCGTGCGGGACTTCGGCCAACAACTCCGCACTGAAACACATGCCGTTGCCGCGCAAGCCACAAGACAGGCCCAAACGTTCCCGAGCTCGCGAGCGAACGATGTGGAACGCGCCGAACGCGATCGCAATCAAACGAGTCCTCCAGCCAGCGTTCGGGTTGCGCACGGCGTAGTCTGCTTGAATCGCGACCGCTCCCGAGTCGCGCCTTGCAGCGAACGCGCGCAGGATGTTCGGAGATACGAGCGTGTCTGCGTCGATCACGACCACAGCGTCGATCTCGGGCGGCAGGTTCGAGAACGCGAGCAACAACGCATAGCCCTTGCCGCGCCGCTCGGCGTCCGTTCGCTCGAGCACGATCGCGCCCGCGCCGCGCGCCTGGTCGGCGGTGTCGTCGACGCAATTGTCGGCGACGACCAGTACGTCGAACGAGGCCTTTGGATATTCGACGGCGAGCAGACTGTGCACGGTCTCGCGTATACCGACGCTCTCGTTGTGCGCCGGGACGATGAATCGAAACCTTCGCGGCGCTCCACTCTGCTCGGGAACCGCCGGACGGCTCGAGAGAAGTGTGGCGAGAAACAGGTAACTCGCCGCGACCACCAAGGGCAGTCCGAGGACGATTAACAACAAATCCAAGACGAGGATCATGTGGCTTGGATGTCAGGCGACCAGAATAGCGACCGGTCGCCAACCCTCGGCGCTGTTTGAAGGAGGAATTGCGGCACCTTTGCCTAACCAGGAAACGATCACGACGCAAGAAACGGATGATCCTCCACGAGCTTACCCAGCATTTGCGGCAGGCTTTTTGCGCGTGGCTCCCCACGCAGACGCCCGGCCCGGCGGAAATTCCATGCCGGCGCGATTGGGATGAACCCTGCGCTTCGCATGCGGTGCTTCGCTTGCTGTCCGACCCGCCGAAGCGCTAGCATCCGCGACCGTGGTTCCTCTTCTGTTCGGTGGACTTCGCCGCACCCTTGCCCAGTTAGCCTTGCCAGTGCTCGTATTCACCACTGGCTGTGCGAGCGCCGGGACGTTCGTTTGGTATCAGGATATTCCCAAAACGGAGTGGGGCACCGATCTTACGGAGTATGTGATCGGCGTCGGCGACACGATCAACGTTCGCGTGTACGAGCAAGAGGGCATTTCCTCCACTTTCAAGATCCGGCACGACGGGCGCATCGCGCTGCCGCTCGCGGGTGAGCTCACGGCGGCGGGAAAACATCCGTCGCAACTCGCTCGAGAGATTGAAACCCACTTGAAGGAGTTCATCGTGAGCCCGCGGGTCACGGTGAACGTCGAAGTTTCGCAACCGGTGACCGTCACCGCGCTCGGCGAAATTGCCAAGATCGGGCCGCTGACGCTCGAGCCTCCCGCACGGCTCATCGAAGCGATCGCGCAGGCGGGCGGACCCACTGACTACGCCGACAAATCTCGGATCTTCGTACTCCGCCAATTTCCGAAATTCGAACGCATTCGCTTCACGTACGACGCCATCCTGCACAACGAGGGCGGCTCGGCGGGATTTCCTCTGCGCACCGGCGACGTCATCGTCTTCGAATGACGGCGGTCGTGGTGTCGGCCCAGATTTGCCGCGGAGGAGCCTGTCCGTCCGCGGCCACTGGTGCCCGCTGTCATTCGAGCGCGACTAGGTAGACCACTGCGCCCTGATCGGGATTGCTCGTCCACGTGATTGAATAAGTGCCGGCGGCGTTGACCGCTTTGGCAGCGAGTTCGGTCTGGATCATGCCGCTGTCTCCCTGCGCGCGACCGAGCGAATGAATGCGTGTCCACCCGTCACTCGTGGTTGCTGAAATCTGCGTGAGCACGCCGTCGCCCCACCACCAGGAGACCAGCATTGCCGGACCTTTGGTCGTAACGCTTGCGCTAGTGACCGGGCCCTTGCCGGGAGTCTCCGAGACGGTCGCCGCAGAGATGCTGTGGGCACCTCGGATCTCGACCACGCTGAGCGAGACCTCGTCGTTCGTGTTGGGCATGGATTCGGTGACGATTGTCCCTTTGCCGCCCTTGATGTTGGTGGCTGCGAAAAGCTGCTGACCCGAGCCCCAAAACGCTGCGTAATTGTGAGCCGGCAGGAGTTGAGTGAACGTGTCGCCGTTATTGTCAGTGGGCGGGTGCAGGTTCGCGAGCTTGCCCATCGCCGCAACGACCAGCAGCGTGCTGCCGGCGTTGGTATCGATCGGCTTCGAATCCAGCTTTTGCGAATTGGTGTACTCACCGAGGTTCGTTACGCTGTTGGAGCCGATGGAGAGGGCGCCGGTTTGCGGAGAACCCGCTGCGCCGGCTTGACCGCCGACAGATGGAGCGCCCGCCGTATGCGCCGCACCACCGCTGCTGACTCCTCCGCTGCCACTGCTGTGCGAACTACTGCCAGCGGAACCTCCACCGCCGGTCGCGCGACCGCCCGCACCGCCTCCACCTGTGGCTCGACCACCAGTGCCGCCGCCGCCTGAAGCGCGACCGCCTGCGCCGCCTGAAGCGCGACCGCCTGCGCCGCTGCCGCCCGCACCACTGCTGCCGGTGGCGCTGCCGCCGACACCGCCGCTAGAAGCGCCGGTCCCGGAAGTCCCACCCACGCCGGTGTCGCCAGAGCCGCTGGAAGCCTGGCCCGAGGTGCCTGCCTGTGCACCGCTCGCCACTCCGCCGGTGCCCGCGCGCCCGTTACGATGCCGTTGATCGCTCAGGTCCGGCGACTCGATCGTGCCACCAACCCCACTCAGGCTACCGTTCGTCGCGCTGGAACAACCGACCATGATTAGAGCGATCGCAGCGAGGTGACGAGAAGTGAACCGCAGGGGGCTGGCGCTTGACATGGCCGAACGATAGCGGCGAATCCCATTCGAAGCCACCGTGCGCAACGGCAGAACACCCACATTACGAAAAGACGACCTCATCATATTTCGGCTCTTTCTGAGACGCGACACGCGCGTCCATTGAACGCACGCTCGAGCACAAACTTTCGCCATCATTTCGAATTGCCAATGCTTTATTTTTGTCAGTGGCTTTATTGCGCAACGGCACAATCCAGCCAATTCTTCGGCTGATCGCGAGCTCACGACAAGATTGTAGCTATCGCTTGGGTGTCCAATCGCCACGTGTCATCGTGCGCGCATACATGCGAGCACATGCGAGTTCATGGCCGGTCGTCGCCATCTGTACACTCCTGAGCTGTGGCAAAGAAACTCGCTCGCGCAATACGATCGACTTCAGCTCGAAGGCGACGGTGGGCGGAGCGACCGCAGGCACAGCGGTGCACGACTCCACACCAGCCGATGCCCAAGACGCACGAGCACGGTTTGGGATGGCCTTGTCTAGCTCAGGGTGCGGCCTCACGGGCCAACCCACTGGGGATTTGCATCTCAAAACCAAAGATGGTGCAGGCGCGACGCGCGACTACGAGGTTCTCGTACCCACCTCCTCCGAGCCTGCAAGCCCGCTGGCACTGACGCTCCTTTATCATGGCGCTGGCGGGACTTCTGCGGATAGCAAAGCTTGGGGCATGCAGAACGTGCCGGGCGCAGCGGCAAGCTCAATCTTCGTCTTTCCGCAGGGCATCGCCTTCCAAAGTCACGGCGTGGGCTGGGATGATCGGTGCTCCGGCAACGACATGGCACTGTTCGACAACATCGTCCTCTCGCTCGCGTCGACATATTGCGTAGACTTGAATCGCGTGTACGTCGGCGGCTTCTCTTGGGGCTGTGACCACGCTATCGCGCTCGCCTGTTGCCGTGGGGACAAGCTGCGCGCGATCGCAGCCGCTTCGTGCGCCGACGAGTACGCAGATCCGGCCAACTACAAGACCTATCAATCGTGCCCCGTGACGAACCAGGCAGCTATCCGTTTTACTCACGACACGGATGGCGACTCTGGGTACCCGGCGCCACTGTTCGCGACGACGCTGACCTTGTTCCGCTCCTGGAACGCCTGCGCAGCCACCGCCACGGCGATCGAACCGAGCCCATGCCGCTCGTTCACCAATTGTCGGATCCCAGTCGTGGATTGTCCCTATGACCATCTGCAGCACACTGTCCCGAGCGGCTGGGCCAAGGACAGCTGGCAGTTCTTCGACCGCGTGGCGCGCTAGCACGACCCGACAGCCTTTTCCTGCGCCCGAGTCGGGCGGAGCATGCCCGAGGCGAAAGCACGCAAGCTTCCGGAAAGGCCCGCCATCAAGCCCCCCGGCACGGCACAGCACAGCACAGCTCCGCATGAAGACCGACACGACGAAAGGAAGCAAACGAACAAACGAACGAGCGAACGAGCGGCAGCATGGCGCGCCCGAGCGCCTCGCTCGGCGCCTCTTCTTCAGCGCCCGTATTGTCCTTGCGTCCCATGGCTCAATCAGCGCTAGACGAAGATCACCGGTAACCGTTATGCTCGGGGGTCATGTTCGCAGAGCAGCGTCGACGTTCACTGCGACTACCGGCGCCCTGGGCGCGTGCCTTGGGGAGAGCGTTCGATTGGTGCCCGCCGTTTGCCGCGGCTCGCGCGGTTACGCTCGCGCTAGCCGCCTCCGGAGTCCGCATCGGAAGCGCATCGGTATTCTGGGCCATGCCAGAACTATCGGGGCCGGGCGATATCTACTCCCGACTGAGTATTGGCACCTATTGCGGCTTCAACGCGCGTTGCCGTTTCGAACTCTACGACAAAGTGACTATCGGCGATCACGTGGCGGTAGGACAAGATGTGATGTTTCTCACGCGCACTTACGACACGTCGGACCCGGCACGCCGGGGACGCCACGCGGGCTCCGCGCCGATCGAAGTAGGAAATGGCGCCTGGCTGGGCGCGCGCTGCACGGTAATGCCTGGCGTCAAAATCGGCGCAGGTTCGGTGATCGGTGCCTCAGTAGTGGTCAGCAAGGACGTACCGGACAACGTCTTGGTGATGGGAAGTCGACGCATTTCTCTGGCAAAATGGCGCTAGCGGCAGACGGAACGCACGCCGCCGCGCTTGCTCGGCCAACGCGCTCGGACCTGAGCGAAGAAGTCCCGTGCGCCGTCAAGGTGCGATAGGCTAGGCGAGTTTCAGGTAACCGTGGAGACGATCCAAACAATCGAGAAGGTGGCATCTTCGATGGCGCTGCGCGAGGTTCAGGAAGACTCGGGTTGCTCCCGCACCCCGAAGGCGTCGGTCTCGGCCCACGCACGGCGCACGGCCGAAGACGAGGCTGTGGGGACGCTCGAGTCGCGTCCGGGTCGATGGACCGTGCGCGCTGACGGTCTCGAGGAGACTGTGCGTGTCTAGATCTGCTCCCAAAGTCACCGGATGGCAAAAGTTCCTGGTGTTGTTACGTGAGGAAACCAGCGGCATTCATCCCAAGCTGATCGCACTGCAAATGGCGCTGAATCTGTTGCCGAAACATCAAGCGCAATACACTCGAGCCGAGCTATTTCGATTGAGCGGATTCAGCATCGGTTCGGGAACGCGCTTCGCGTCGCCACCAAAAATCAATGGTCAGCGCCAGCTCTTTTCGAACTTGGTGATTGGCGCCGACTGCATCATCGAGGCGGACTGCGTGCTCGACCTGGAAGACCGAATCACCATCGGGGACCGTGTGACCTTGAGCCCCGGCGTCATGATCCTCACGAGCACGCACGAGCTGGATATCCGAGAGCACCGCGCCGGTCCGGTGGTGCTCGCACCGGTCACCATTGGTGATGGTGCGTGGCTCGGTGCACGCTGCATCATCTTGTCTGGCGTGACCATCGGCGCCGGTGCCATTGTCGATGCAGGCGCCGTGGTCAATAAGGACGTGCCCCCTCAAACGAGGTTCGGCGGCGTGCCCGCAGTCCAGATCGAGCAGCTCAAAACGAGTGACGCCGCGGGCGGGGAGAGCGCCGACGAGAAGAGCTCTGCTCAGTCGAGGCGAAAGTAGAAGCCCGAATAGGCTTCAATCGAGCGCTCGCGATGTAGCGGGATGTGGCAAGAAACGTCCGGGGTCTGCCACTCGTCGACTAGCGAGTAACCGAGCGCCTGGATTGACGCTACGAATGCAGCTCGATTACCGACCCGGTACGGGTTGTATGAGTGAATGGTATTTTCCAGCGTGATGAAGGTCGGCCCGTCGTAGACCGGAAGCTTGTTGATCAGTAGATGAGCAGGACGTCGGCTCAAGGCCTGCAGCGACTCCGAAAAAGGCTCCTCGACGAACTGCAATGAGCCGTTCGCGAGCAGCAGATCGAAGCCATCGGCATCGGCCAGATGTTGCGTGAAGCTCAAGGCGTCGGCGCCGCGTTTTCGAGCGAGCTCCGCGCCCGCCTGGATGATCTGTGGCACGTCACCGACGCGCCAACGCAGCTGCTCCGAAAAATTCAGGTACTTGGTATACGAGTAATAAGACACGCCGATGTGGCCGCCCCAATCGAACACGCTGTGCAGCTGTGGCTGCAATCGAGCGAGCCAAAATAGAACCGGGTAGTCACTCGGAAATGCCTTGCCGATCCTGGCATCGTACAGGTGTGCGAGCTCTGCGTGGTCGAACCCGATCTTGTCGTTCGGCGCCGACGCGCGCGCCTCGGCGAACGTGTCGAAAATACCGCGGTAGGAGCCCGGCCAATCCTCGAAGCGGCGATTGTATTCGAGGTCGACGACGTAGTTGAGCAGCGACTTCGAACGTTTGACGAGCTGACGCAGCACCGGTAGGCGTTTCATCCGGTCGGGACCCTGATTTCGAGGGGTTTCAATGATGGATCTGGCGCAATCGCGCTCGATTCAGGCGCGAGGACGCCCGGGACTTTCAATCGCCGGGCCACCCGCGGAAACTTGCGTTGCATGCCCTCGAGGATCGACATCACCGGCCCGAGACCCTCCAAGTACGCGCGCTTCAGCAACTTGCGTGGGTTGGGAGTGATGGGACCGCATACGTCGGCGACGAAGCCCTTCCAATTCGAGTCATCGAGCGTATTCATGCCCACGGAGATGGAAGGCGAAAGCGCCCGAGCCGTGTGCCACCAGCGACACGGCACGAACACCATGTCCCCAGGCCCCAATATTCCACGATACTGTGTAGCCTTGGCGAGCAACGGGAACCGTTCCAAATCCTGATTGCGCGGGTCGTCGATGAGGGAATGATTCGCGCGCTTCGGGCTCGGGTACATGAATTGCGTGTCGTCGGGGGAATAAACGATGAACTCTTTGTCCCCGTAGATCTCGGTAATCGTTGCGTGCGCATCCTCCCCGTCGAAGTGCATCACGGGAAAGCGGCCGCCGACCCCGCCGATCAACAACTTCAGGTAACCGTCTGGACGACGCCAATACTCCATCATCAACGGGCTCGCGTACCGCCGCGGGAAGGCGTACGGGTTGGGCGGTGAAAGGTCGCCCAGGACCTCCGGCAAGTGCTCGTGAAGAAAAAGCCGATACATGTACGGGCCCGGAGTTTCGTCGGTCGACGCTAGAACCCCGTCGATGAAGTCGGCAAAGCTCAGCTGCTCGTCGTAACTGACTTGCACCATCTTGGACGGAAAGTGCTGCTTGAAGAACTCCGGGGTCCACTTCTGGAGGGCCGGCCACGCCGGAGTTGCGTTGCGGACGATCAGGGGCCGCTTGGCATGCACGTAGTCACGTAAGAAAATCTCATACGGCAACTCGCTCGCGTGCCGGTCTTCGATTGGTCGAGATTGTGCGAGGACGCGCTGTGTTTTTGGCTGCGCTTGACTGTCCATGGGATACTTCTGGCCTTTGGGCTGATGGGACTGTCCGCCGGGTCACACCTGAGTAATCGGCCCGCCGTGATAAAATTCGTGACAAAAGCTGTGCTGTCGACCCGTGGGCACGCCGAGGCAACTGAAACCGAGCCACCGGGAGCACGCCGCGCCGTCGCCCCAAATTTCGGGAAATCCGTACATTCACCTCGAGAATCGCCCACTCTAGCCCAACGAATACCCGTTGGGCACGTTCTTGCGCGCCTGCGCGCTTCCGCGCTTGCTCAACAGATTCCAGGCAGGTCGAGTCGCGCGAGCGGGCGTGCGCCGTGGGCGGGTCGTACGAGTCGTCGTTTGGGCAAAGAGCGTTCTCAGCGCTGCCCCCGCCAATCCCCTTCACACATCGGCCGAGGAGGAGTATGAACCTTCGTTGGCTGGGCGTAGTGCCGCGCACTTATTGTAACAATCTCGAGCCCGGGGATACAGACTCGCTAGCCACTTTGCTCAAGCAGCCCAACGGGGCTTCCAGAGCGAGCCGGCCGCGCGATCGTCGATTTCGTGTCGGCGAAAAATGGAAGTTTCGACGATGAAACCTCTCTTCTTTGGCGAAGCAGAACGCCGACTCTATGGGGTCTATCACCCGGCAGCAAAGCCTAGTCGGCACGCCGTGCTGCTGTGTTACCCCGGAATGCAGGAGTACAACGCCGCGCACTGGATGTTCCGACGACTTGCGACGTCGTTGTCGCGCGAGGGACATCACGTGCTTCGCTTCGACTACTTCGGCACGGGTGACTCGGACGGGGATAGTGACGTCACCACGCCCGAGTCCGCAGTCGCCGACGTCCACACCGCGATTCGCGAACTACGCGATCTTTCCCGTGCACGGGAGATTTCCTTGGTCGGTCTTCGCTTTGGAGCAGCGTGTGCCGCTTTAGCTTGCTCCAGCGGCTCTGCTGCGCGGCAATTGGTGCTCTGGGAGCCAGTGATCTACGGGCACGCCTATGTCCGAGAGCTCGAGGCACAGGACGAGCGGCGCAACCTGGTCCTGCTCCACGCCGAGCGCACCCGCGGCCGGCGCAATGAGCTTCTCGGCTTTCCCTTCAACGCACGCGTGCGCGCGGGAACCGAAGCGATCAATCTAACGACAGGCTCGCCGGTCAAAGCCAAGCGCGTGGTCGTGCTCTGCTCGGATGAGCGCAACGAGCACCGCGCGCTGCGCGACTGGTACGAACGTTCAGGGGTGCCGACGGAGCTCCGGGCGGTGCAGGAGCCGGACGAAGTCGCGGGACACAGCATGCGCGAGCGGCCCATGCTCTCGAACGCGGTGCTGCTAGAGTTGGCTGCAGAGCTGCGAGGGAGTTTGGTCGGGTGACTTACACCGAGAAGATTTTTTCGTTCGGGCCGTCGGCCGCGTTGCAAGGCGTTCTGGTGGAACCTCGTGGTCGGCGCATCGAGGACGCTCCGGCAATTTTGACTTGGAACGTCGGACTCCATCACCACATCGGCCCGCATCGCTTCTTCGTGACCCTCACGCGTTCGCTCGCAGCACTCGGCTTCACCAGCCTGCGCTTCGACATCTCCGGTTTGGGCGACAGCGAGGTGAGTCAGGGCGATACCCGCCCCGACCCGGAACGCGCAGTCGCGGACGTGCGCGAGGCGATGGAAGCGCTCACGAAGCAGCGAAAGTTCCAAACCTTCGTGCCGATCGGCTTCTGCTCCAGCGTGGACGCGGCGCACGCCGTGGGGGTCAGCGATCCCCGGGTCGTGGGCGTAATTCACCTGGAAGGTTATGGTTTCCGCACCAAAGGCTTTTATCTCAGGTATCCCCTGCGTTTCCTCAACCGAAACCGCTGGGAACGACTGATTCGCATGCGCGTGCTCGGTGACTGGAAAGCCGCGGCAGAGGCTTCTCAAGACAAAGAGCGCGTGTACGTACGGGACTACCCGACGCCGCAGCGGCTCAAGTCGGACATTGCTGCGCTGGTCGCGCGCGGAGCGGCGCTATTGCTGGTCTACGTCGGTGGTGACACGGACTACGCTTACAAGGAGCAGTTTTTCGAGATGATCGACGATCCGGCCGGTTCGAACCGGGTCGAACTCGACTTCTATCCCGACGCGGATCACACCTTTTTCCTAGAGGAGGACCGCCGCCGCGTGATTCAGCGCGTTGGTTCCTTTCTACGCAAGCACTTCGGAACCGTGGAACGTAAGACGTCGAGCGCCGCCCCGCCCTCCGCTCGACTGCACGCAGAGCCGAGTCCAAGGGCCGAGCGCTGATGGCCTTGGCGGAGCGGGTGCAGCCTGTCGGTTCGCTCCGCCAGGGTCTTTTGCCAAAGACCGAGTTGGGGTTGCAGCGCGATGCGGCTCCCGATCTCGAACTCGCCGGTCTAATCTTGGGCAGCCCCGATCACGTGCTCGCGCTGCTCGGGGAGCCGAGTGTGCTGCTACGCGCGGTGCCCAAGCGACGCGCCGAGTTCGTTGCAGGGCGACACGCCGCGGCGCTCGCGCTGTCGCGCTTCGGTGGTGTCGAGCGGGTGGACCGTGGAGCACGCGGCGAGCCACTCTGGCCCGCCGGTTTCGTCGGCTCGATCAGCCACGGCGCGGGCCTCGCGGTCGCGGTGGTGTCGTCCAGCCGCGACTATCGTGGCCTGGGCATCGACGTCGAACGCTGGATGTCCGACCAAGAGTGCGCGGAAGTGAGCGAGCGCGTCCTTCACCCATTGGAGTTGGAGATGCTCGGCCACGCGCTTCCGGCGCTGTCTGCGGCAAGCTGCGTGTCCTTGGGCTTCTCCCTGAAGGAGAGCTTATACAAGTGCCTGAACCCCCTCGCCGAGGAGTTCATCGAGTTCGACGATGCGCGCCTCTGCCGAGTAGTCCCCTGCACGCCTACATCCGGCCGAGTCTGGCTTTCATTGGCCAGATCTTTTTCGGATGAGCTTCTCGAAGGCACGCAGGTGCCAGGGTGTTATGCGCTGGAACCGGGTCGCGTTGAGACGCTAGTCTGGCTTCCGTGGAGGCATTCATGAGCGACTTGAGTGAGGCCGACTTCGCGCGGGTGATCCTGGCTTGGAACGCGACCGCGGACGAAGACACTCCGGAACTCACGGTTCCGGAGCGCTTCCGCATCGCGCTGGCGCAAAATCCCGAGGCCGTGGCGGTAGTCTCGGAAGAGCGGACGCTCAGCTATCGTGAGCTCGACGCGCAATCCAACCGCGTTGCCCGTCGCCTACAATCACTCGGAGTAGTCCCGGACACGCGCGTAGCGCTGTACCTCGAGCGCTCGCCCGAGCTGATCGTGGCACTGCTCGGCATACTCAAGGCCGGGGGCGCCTACCTGCCGATCGAACCTTCGTATGGCGAGGCGCGCATCCGTTTTCTATTGCAGGACGCGGGTGCGACCATCCTGGTCTCGCGCGCGGCACTGCTCACCGATCTGCCGCCGTTCGACGGAGCGACGTTGGACGTCTCCGCGCCGGAGCTCGCGGCCGAAAGCGCCGAGCCCGTCATCTGTCCCGCGACGAATCAACACCTGGCGTACGTGCTCTACACGTCCGGCTCCACGGGCAAGCCCAAGGGCGTAGCCGTCCCGCACCGAGCGATCGACCGCCTCGTGCACCGTGCAGGCTTCGCCAAGTTGGATTCGAGCGTCACCATTTTGCAGGCGGCTCCCGTCGCGTTCGACGCCTCCACCTTCGAGATCTGGGGTGCGCTCCTGAACGGCGGTCGCCTTGCGATCTATCCCGAGCGCGTGCCCACGGCGCGCGGATTGCGGCAAGCAATCGAGCGCTTCGGGGCGACCACGATGTGGCTCACCTCCACGCTCTTCAACACCGTCATAGATGAAGACGAACGAGCGCTTGCGGGGTTATCGGAGCTGCTCACGGGTGGCGAGGCGCTCAGCGTGCCGCACATTCGGCGTGCGCTCAGCAGCCTGCCGAACACGCAGTTGATCAACGGCTATGGTCCCACCGAGACCACGACGTTTGCGACCTGCTACCGCATCCCCCGTGAGTTGCCCGAGGGCCTGAGCGCAATCCCCATCGGTAAAGCGATCCGCCGCACCCGCCTGTACGTGCTGGATGAGGGGCGAAAGCCCGTGCCACCGGGCACGGTCGGTGAGCTGTACGTGGGCGGGCACGGTCTGGCTCGTGGCTACCTCGGCAACGAAGAGCTGACACACGAGCGCTTCGTGGAAGATCCCTTTCGACCGGGTGATCGAGTTTACCGCACGGGCGACCTGGTTCGCTTCTTCGAAGACGGCACGGTCGACTACGTGGGTCGCTCCGATCAACAAGTCAAGATCAGAGGCTTTCGCATCGAGCTCGGCGAAATCGAAGCCGCCTTGGGCCAGCTGCCCTGGTGGCAACAGGGCGTGGTCGTGGCTCGGGGTGAAGGCGCGGCCAAGCGCTTGGTCGCCTACACCGTGCTCGCCGCGGGCCATGCCGCACCCAAGCCGTCGGAGATCCGAGCGCAGCTCGAGCAGGCTTTGCCGGAATACATGGTTCCAGCTGCGTTCGTCTGGATGCCGGCCATTCCCGTCACACAAAACGGCAAGGTCGACTATCGCGCACTGCCCGAACCATCCCATGATCGACCCGAGCTCGACGTCGAGTACCGGCCCGCGCAAACACCCCTGCAGCAAAAGCTGCTCGATACGTTCGAGCGCCTGCTCGGCATCGATCGCATCGGCATTCTCGACAATGTCTTCGATCTCGGCGCAACTTCGCTGCTCGTGGTGCGCGCGGTAGCGCAGCTGCGCGAGCAACACGGTCTGGACATCCCGGTCGTGCGCGTCTTCAAATATCCCACCGCAGAGAGCCTCGCGTCCCACCTCGAGCGGCCTCAGCAAGCGCGCGGCGCGACTCCGGTAGCACGCTTCTCGCGCGACAAAGGGGGGATCGCAATCATCGGCATGGCAGGCCGCTTCCCCGGCGCCGCAAACGTCGCGCAGTTTTGGCAAAATCTGTGCGCTGGAGTCGACTCCACCTCGCACTTCAGCGAGAGCGAGCTCGACCCCGCCGTCAGCGCGGAGCTCGCCGCCGATCCACGCTACGTGCGCGCGCGCGGCGTGCTCGAGAACGTGGACCTGTTCGAGCCTGCCTTCTTCGGCATCACGCCGAAGGAAGCGGCGCTCATGGACCCACAGCAGCGCATTCTGTTCGAGGTCAGCTGGGAGGCGCTCGAATCCGCAGGCTATGTGCCGGAAAAGGTGCAGGGCGCGATCGGGGTATTCGCAGGAAAGTACAACGATTCGTACTACTCCGAGAACGTCGTCACGCGCCCGGATCTGATCGCGGAGCTCGGCGCGTTTCAGGTGATGATCGCGAACGAGAAGGATTACGTGGCCACGCGGCTCGCGCATCGCCTGGATTGCAAGGGGCCTGCGCTCAGCATCCACACCGCATGTTCCACGTCCTTGGTGACAATCGCCCAAGCCGTGCAGAGTCTGCAGCTCGGGCAATGCGACCTCGCGCTCGCCGGTGGTGCTTCGATCACCGTGCCGGTGAAGAGCGGCTATCTTTACCAAGAGGGCGCGATGCTCTCGGCCGACGGCAAGACGCGATCTTTCGATGCCCAGGCCAACGGCACCGTGTTCAGTGACGGTGTGGCCATGGTGGTCTTGAAGCGCCTCGAAGACGCAATACGTGATCGCGACCTCGTTTACGGCGTCATCCGCGGCACTGCGGTCAACAACGACGGTGGCGGAAAATCCAGCTTTACTGCGCCGAGCGTCGATGGCCAGGCGGACGTCATCATTCGCGCCCATCTCGATGCCGGAGTCGAACCTCACGAGATCGGCTACGTCGAGACGCACGGTACGGCTACGCCCCTCGGCGACCCGATCGAAATCGAAGCGCTGAACTTGGCTTTCAGCCGAGGCTCGAAGCCACCGACACGCTGCGGTATCGGCTCCGTGAAAAGCAACGTGGGCCATTTGGTGATCGCGGCCGGTGCGACTGGTGTGATCAAGACCGCGCTCGCGCTGACTCACGAGCTCATCCCGGCGACGGTCCACTTCGAGCATCCGAACCCGAAGATCGACTTCTCGGCGGGCCCGTTTCACGTCATCGCACAGCCTACCGCTTGGCCCGCGAGTGTGACGCGACGGTTGGCCGGGGTGAGCTCGTTCGGCGTCGGAGGCACGAACGCACACGTAGTGATCGAAGAGCCGCCCAAGCGTGTTGGTCATCCGAGCCAACGGAGCGGAGAGCTCTTGTTGCTCTCCGCGCGCTCCGAGGCCGCGCTCGCCAACGCCGCGCGCTCACTCGCCGAACACTTCGAGCGCGAACCCGAGACCGATTTGGCAGATGCAGCATTCACCCTGCACGCTGGGCGCCGCGAATTTGCACTACGACGCGCGGTGGTCGCGAAGGATGTGGCGAGCGCAGTCGTCGCCCTACGTGAAGCCTCGACCAAGCCGCCGACTCGCGCGGAGGTCCCGCCCGAACTCACGTTCGTCTTCCCCGGCCAAGGCTCGCAACACACGGGCATGGGGGCCGAGCTGTATCGAGAATATTCAGCGTTCCGCGCCACCGTCGATTATTGCCTGGCGCAACTCGACGACCAGACCAGCGCCGCACTGCGGCGGCTGGTGTTTTCACTCGGCAGCGCCGAAGATGCAGAAGCCGAGCTGAGCCAAACCTCGCTCGCGCAACCTGCGCTTTTCATCATCGAGTACGCGCTCGCGAAACTTTGGCAGGAGTTCGGGCTAGACCCCACGGCGTTGGTAGGCCATAGCGTCGGCGAGTTCGTGTGCGCCGTGCTCGCCTCGGTGATGCCGCTCGATTCCGCACTGCGCCTGGTCGCGGAGCGCGGACGGCGCATGCAGGAGCAGCCGCGCGGCTCGATGTTGTCCGTGCGCATGCCGGCGGAAGAGCTCGAAAAGCACCTCAGCGGCGGGCTCGCGCTGGCTTCTGACAACGCTCCGCTGTTGTGCGTCGTCGCTGGGCCGAGCCCGGAGATCGAGCTCTTGAGCAAGACGCTCGAAGCCCGAGGCGTCGCTTGTCGCGCACTGCGCACGTCGCACGCCTTCCACTCGCCGATGATGGAGCCCGTCGTAGAGCCGTTTTTGGCGCTCCTGCGCGAAGTTCCGCTCGCACCGCCGCGTATCCGGATCGCTTCGACCGTGACCGGCGAGTGGCTGTCGGATGCGGAGGCCACGGATCCGACGTATTGGGCCAGACAGCTTCGCGTTGCCGTTCGCTTTCGCAGCGCGCTCGCGACCACGGCCGCGAACGCCAAAGCCGTGGTCCTGGAAGTCGGTCCCCGGCAGAGCCTCGCTACCTTGGCTCGCCAACAGCTCGGGGAGAAGTGGCGCGGCCGCGTGTTCTCGAGCTTGGGCGACCGCTCGGTGGGCAACGCGGACGCTTTCCGGCGGGCAATCGGCGATTTGTGGTGCCTGGGCGCCGGACTCGACGCCAGCGAAGTTCACGGTAGCGACCGCGCGCGCGTCGCGCTCCCGACGTACGCTTTCGACCGCAAGCGCTTTTGGATCGACCGAGCGGTTCAGGTGGCGCCCAATCTCACCCAATCAGTCACACGCGAGCAGGCCCGAGCGGTCGCTGCGACTCCCCCGCCAGCGGCAGAGTCCCCGCTAGCCCCCACAGCAAACCTCCCCGACGTACCCACGACAAACGCCATGACCAATACCAACCGAACCGAACTCGTCTCCTCTCTGTGTGAAGCACTGGAGGAAACTTCAGGCCTCGAGATTACTGCAGCGGATGCGGATGCACCGTTCGTAGAGCTCGGCCTCGATTCGTTGTTTTTGACGCAGTTCGCGCTGACCGTTCAGAGGAAATTCAGCGTGAAGATTACTTTCCGCGATTTGCAGGAGGAGTATTCGACGATGAACAGCTTGGCCGAGCGGATCGAAACCTTGCGTCCTGATCTCGTCGTCAGCACGCCCGCTGCTGCGGCTGCTCCCGCCGCAGCTCCAGCTGCGCCTCCAACCATGCCGGCGCCCGCCGCCCCGGCGCTAGCAGCGCAAGCTGCGCCAGTGGGCTTCGCTCCCGCCTACGGTCCAGGCGCGGCCGTGGGACTGGATGCGGGGGTCGCGCCGGTAATCAAGACGCTCATCGACCAACAGCTGCAAATCATGGCGCAACAGCTCAGCTTGCTCGCCGGCGTGCCTGGAGCAGCGTTTCAGGTCGCCGCCAACCCGACACCGGCCGTCGCGGCTGCTGTGCCGGCCCCCGCACCCGCCGCCGCGGCTCCAGCAGCGCAAGCCGCTTCGGCCGCGCGAGCCGCCGCACCCGCTGCGCCCGCCGCACCCGCCGCGCAGGCCGCTGGCGACGAAGCGCCCGAATCGACGCCGGGCATGGCCAAGTACGACGTCAAGAAGGCGTTCGGCGCCATCGCACGCATTCACACCGCCAAGACGGAGGAGATGACGCCGAAGCAAAAGGCGAAGCTCGAAGCGTTCACCCGACGCTACAACGCACGCACCAAGCGCTCCAAGGAGTTCACCCAGGAGAATCGCAAACAGGTCGCCGATCCGCGTTCGGTGACCGGCTTCAAGCCGGCCGTCAAAGAGCTGGTCTATCCGATCGTCGTCGATCGCTCGGCTGGCTCGAAGCTATGGGATCTCGACGGCAACGAGTACGTCGACGCGCTGAATGGCTTCGGTCTCAACTTGTTCGGTTGGCAACCGGAGTTCGTCACGCGCGCAATCGAAGCTCAACTGCATCGTGGTCACGAAATCGGTCCGCAGCACCCGCTACAAGCCGAAGTCGCCAAACTGATGTGCGAGTTCACCAAGTTCGACCGCGCCGCATTCTGCAACACCGGCTCCGAAGCAGTCATGGGCTGCATGCGCATCGCACGTACGGTGACCGGCAAGAGCACGATTGCCATCATGACCGGCGCTTATCACGGCATTTTCGACGAGGTCGTGGTCCGCGGAACGAAGAAGCTGCGCTCCATTCCGGCCGCGCCCGGTATCATGCCGTCGACCTCGAACAACGTGCTCGTGCTCGATTACGGCACCCCCGAATCGCTCGAGATTCTGAAGTCGCGCGCCGACGATCTGGCGGCGATCATGGTGGAGCCGATCCAGAGCCGTCGCCCGGACTTTCGACCGCGGGAGTTCCTGACGGAGCTGCGTACGCTCACTGAAAAGGCCGGCATCGTCTACATCTTCGACGAAGTCGTGACCGGTTTCCGACTCGCACCGGGCGGTGCCCAAGAGTACTTCGGTCTCCAGGCGGATCTAGCGTCGTACGGCAAAGTCGTGGGCGGCGGTCTGCCGATCGGTGTGATCGCGGGTAAACAACGCTTCATGGACGCGCTCGACGGTGGATATTGGGAGTTCGGGGATGCCTCCACTCCGCCCGTCGGTGTCACGTATTTCGCCGGCACGTTCGTGCGCCATCCGCTGGCGCTCGCTTCGGCCAAGGCGGTGCTCACGCACCTCAAGGCGGAAGGACCCGATCTGCAGCGAAAGCTGAATGAACGCACCGCGCAGTTCGTCGCCGATCTGAACGAATTCGCGAAGTCCGTGGAGGCGCCGATCGAGATCAAGAGCGTGGCCTCGCTCTGGCGCACCACCTACACGAGCGACCAGCAGTACGGCGACTTGCTCTTCTATATGATGCGCGATCGCGGCGTGCATATCTGGGATGGCTTTCCCTGCTTCTTCACCACGGCTCATTCGCAGGCGGACTTCGCGCACATCAGCAAGGCCTTCAAAGACAGCGTACTCGAGATGCAGGATGCCGGATTCCTGCCCGAGCGTCAGTCCAAGCGTGCGAGTTCGTCAGCGCTCGATCCCAATGTCCCGCCACAACCCGGTGCGCGCTTGGGCCGTGATCCCTCCGGCAATCCCGCCTGGTTCGTGCCAAATCCGACTAGCCCGGGCCAGTACGTGCAGCTCGACAATTGACCTTTGCTGGCGAAAGAGACCATCGGCATGGGCTCGCGGATCATGCGGCGCGCGGCGTTCATCTTCGCGGCGGCGCTGGTCCCCGCCTTGCCGGCCTGGCTCGCGTATCGCTCGTATCGCGCTGAACGTCGCGGCTTCACGGCCAAGTTCTGCCCGCCGCGGCTGAGTCCTGCCGAATTCTTCATCCCGCGCCTGGTCGCGGTGTCGTTTACATCTCCAGGAGCCAATCGCCTGCGCGGCGTGTTCGCGCCTTCCAGCAATGGCGCCGCAGTAGTCCTCACCCATGGCGCAGGGGGGGAGCGCAGTGACGTCGCACGCGAAGCAAAAATCCTGAGTGACGCGGGCTTTGGTGTGCTGGCCTTCGATTGGCCGGGTCACGGCCAGAGTGAAGGACAGATCCAGTGGGGCGCCCCCGAGCGCGACGCGCTCGGGGCTGCGATCGACTGGTTGAGCGCTCAACCGTCGATCGACTCGGCTCGAATCGGCGCGTTCGGTTTCTCGATGGGCGGCTACATCGTCGCGCAGGCAGGGGCAGCTGATCAGCGAATCAAAGCCGTTGCTTTGGCCGGCACGCCACACGATGCAGTCGAGCACACCAAGTGGGAGTATCGTCATTGGGGCGCGCTCTCGCAATGGCCGGCACTGCTCGCTGTCCGCGCTGGCGGCATGAAGGTTCACGAGCGGGTCCCAGAGCGGGTGATTGGAAGCATCGCTCCGCGACCCGTACTGATCATCAGCGGTAGCCAAGACGACCTGGTACCGCCGTGGATGGCCCGCCGGCTATTCGATGCAGCACGCGTTCCCAAGACGCTCGTCGACGTGCCCGGTGCGCGACACGGCGATTATGCCGATGCCGCGCCGAAACTCTATGCGCAGACGCTGCTGACCTTCTTCGCGCAGTTGCTCTAACGTTTGAGCAAGCCCTGCAAACGTTTGAAGAGTCCCCCACCTTGCTGGCGTGGTTCGGGTGGCGGAGGGGCGGGCGGCGGCGCAGCGGCTTTTCGCACTCCGCCATCGAGCTCGGTCGCCACCTGTTCGAGTGAATTGAGCAGGAGCGTGCGCGGGCTGAGCCGCTTGCCGAATTCGCGCTCGATGCGCTCGATGACACGAAAACACAGCAGCGAGTGTCCCCCGAGGTCGAAGAAGTTGTCGTACACACCCACGCGCGGCACACGTAATGCCTCGGCGAACATTTCGGCTAGGCGCTGCTCGGCGGCGGAGCGTGGGGCGACGAACTCGAAGGCGCGCTGAGAGCCGAACGGCGCAGGTAGCCCGGCATAGTCGATGGATCCGTCCGCTCTGATCGGCAGCGAGTCCAGTTCGATGAAGACCTGCGGAACCATGAACTCCGGGAGCAACGCGCGCAGCTGCTGGCGCAGCTCCGTATCCGTGAACGACTCCCCGGGAACGTGCGCGAAAAACGCGACCAGGCGAGGCGCGCCGCCTTCCTCGAGCTCGAGCCGGGCCACGGCGCGGCTCACGGCCTTGTGATGCGCGAGGGCGTTGGAGACTTCAGCGAGCTCGAACCGAACGCCAGAAACGAGTGCCGTCTTCGAATCCCTCCCCACCGCTGCGAAGCTTCCATCGGCACGGCGCCTAGCCGTCAAATCCAGATCCAGGTCGCCCCCGCGAAGAGTTTTCAGCACGAGGCGTCCAGGAACGCCAATCGGTTGCTGCGCGCCTGCGCTGTCTACCACGTCGACGGTGAGTCCGTTGCAAACGCGGCCGAGCACCGAGGCTTCGTTCCCGGAACGGGGTACGTGCACGAACATCGCCGCGAGTGTCGCGCTCAGGTTCACCGTGACTACTCGCTCCACCAATGGCAACAGCCGCTCGAGCAAGCCAGTCGACACGCCTCCATACACGACCGCGGTCAGGTTCTTCGAAGGTGATTTGCGACCGGTGACGAAATTCGCCCAAGACGACGCGGGCGCGATCGCTGCCGAGGTGCTGGCATCGAGATTCGTCAGGGCCTCGTCCGTCGTTACATCCACCGGCGTGAGCGTGCACTTTGCGCGCAACAAGCAGCCTACGAAGAGTTCCAGCGGCAGCGATTCGCTCGACGGCTCGACGGACAGCGCCAGATGAGTCGCCGATCCGATTTGGTCGGCCAAGGCCCGCGCCCGACCCGCTAGGTCCGAGCTCGTCAACCGACTGAGTATCGGCTCTCCCTTGGCGTCGAAACGCACACCGAGCCACGCGGCTTGGCGAAGCCTTTCGCTGGGCGGATTGGACACTGCGCTGGACGGAGCATCCAGCTCGGAAAACGGGAGCACCTGCGCGACGCCATCGGACAGCTCGGCGCCAAAACCCTCGCTCGTCACGATCAGCCCGGGCGCCACGGCGCGAACCAAACGCCGGGAGTACGTCAGCGGCGCGCGGGGATCGAGCACCGTGACCGTTAGACCTGCCATGAAAGTCGCGAAAATTCCACAGACCAGCTCGAGTGAACGCGGCAAGGCGAGGGCAACCACCCCCCCCGTCCCGACGCGCTCGCGCAGCACGGTGGCCCAGCTACTCGCGCGCGCCAGCAATTTCCCGTAAGTGAGCGAGCTGCCGCCGAGCTCGAAGGCAATCGCATCGGGCACCGCGCCGGCGGCTGTGAACAACGGGTCGTGTGCGAAACCGAGTGAACGAATTGCTGCACTCGTCGGCGCCTCGGAAGCTTCACGATCTTCTTCCGACAAGAGCGACAATCGGCCAAGCTCACGCGTTGGATTCAGCGCGATATCGCGCAGAAGGGTGACGAAGCTCCGCAGAATCCGGGCGACGGTTTCCGACTCGAAGATCTCCGTGTTGAAGTTTGCTACGGCCAAGAGCTCATGCGGCCGATCCATCATCCACAACATGAGATCGTTGGCCGCGGCCGGCGGCTCCACGTCGATCTGAGTGACTTGCGCGTCCCCCAACTGCATGGGCCGTGTGCGCGCGTCCTGGTAGGAAAAGAAAGCGCGCACGATCGGCGGGCGCGTGCCCAGGAGCTCGAGGGGCATTTCTTGATGACTGAAGGCATCGAGCGTCAGATCGCGAACGTCCGCCAAATACTCCAGAAACGGGCGCTCCTGGGCGAGCGTCGTGCGCAACACCACGGCATTGATGAACGGCCCAATCAGGTTCTCGACCTCGGGCAAGTTCCTGGCACGCACCGGAGTGCCGACGACGACTTCCGGTTGCCCACTGTAGCGACTGAGCAGTACGCAATAGGCCGCGAACAGCACGTTGAATAGCGTGGTGTTTGCGCGATGTGCCACTGCGGTGAGCGCCTCGGCGTCTTGCCGAGTCAGGGAGAGCGCCATGTTGGCGCCGGAGTACGCGGTCTGAGCCGGACGAGCGTGGTCGAACGGCAGCTCCAGGTCTGCCACCTCGCCCGCGAGCGTCTTCTGCCAATAAGCGATCTGCTTCGCGAGTTCCGGACCTTTGATCCACTCACGCTGCCACAGGACGTAGTCGCCGTAGCTGACCGGGAGCTCCGGTGGCTCGGCGGACTGGCCCTGCGAAAGGGCCTGATAGATGCTGCATAGCTCTTTCAGGAAGACGTCGAACGACCACCCATCCCAAATGATGTTGTGGCGTACTGTGTAGTAAACGTGTTCCTCGTCGTTCAGGCAAAACAGTGTGGAGCGAAAGAGCGGCCCGCGATCGAGCTCGAACAGCTGTGCCGATAGCGCGCTGATCTGTTCGCGCATCTTCGGCAACTTCTGCTCTTCGGGGAGCGCGCGTAGATCGACGTACGCAATTTCCAAAGACGCGTGCTCGGCGATCCTTTGCGTAGCGCGGTTGCCTTCGATAGCGAGCGTCATACGCAACGTCTCGTGGCGAGCGACGATTGCGTCCAAGCTCCTCTGCAACAGCTGCCGATCGAGCGGACCTCGGAAACGCCATGCTGCCGGCAAGTTGTGAACCAGCCGCTGCGCCGGATGCATCTCCTCGAGCAGCCACAAGCGCTCTTGCGCCAAGGACAACGGTACCGCGCTGCCCGGCGGGCGTCGCTCGATGGCCTTGGTCGCTGTCCTTTCGGCGGCAGGCACGCCGTCGATCAGCTCGGCCAGGCGGGCGATCGTCGGGGCCTCGAAGAACTTTCGAAACGAAAATTGGATGCCGTGTTCCCGGCGCAGACGCGCCAAAATCTGCGACGCGAGCAGTGAGTGCCCGCCTAGCGCGAAGAAGTCGTCGTGAATGCTGACGCGCGGCACGTTGAGCGCCGTCGCCCACAAGCCAGCGAGCAATTTTTCCGTCTCGGTACGGGGCGCGATGAACTCGCTTCGAGCGTCCGGCTCCGGTGTGCCCGGGACCGGCAAGGCCCGCCGATCGATCTTGCCGCTCGGGGTCAGGGGCATACGCTCCAGCGTCACGAACACTGCCGGCACCATGTAGTCCGGCAGGCTACGCTTCAGGTGCGCGCGGAGTTCGCTCGCGGAGGGCGAAGCGCCCGGCTTCGTCACCAAGTAGCCGGCTAGCCGCGCATCCCCCGGGCGGTCCTCGCGCAGAATCACCGCCGCGCTGGCCACGCCTTCGTGTTGACTGAGAGCGTCCTCGATTTCACCGAGCTCGATGCGGAAGCCACGAAGCTTTACCTGGTTGTCGTTTCGCCCGAGACACTCGATATCACCGTTGTTGAGGTAGCGACCGACGTCACCCGTCCGGTACATCTTCCGCCCGGACACGTCGAAAGGGTCGGGCACGAATTTTTCGCGCGTTAGCTCAGGGCGGTTGAGGTAGCCATGCGTCACGCCGTCACCGGCGATGAATAACTCACCCACGGCGCCGAGTGGCGCAGGTCGCATTTGCGGATCCAGTACGTAAATTCGCGTGTTGTCGACGGGGCGACCAATCAGCACGCGCTCGACGTGCTGCGGAACTCGCCAGAACGTCGACCAGACCGTGGTCTCGGTCGGTCCGTAGCCATTCCAAACGGCGCCTGCCATGCGCGGCAACTCGAGCGCGAGATCCTTCGGCATCGCCTCGCCGGTGCAGATCAACGTCAGCGCATTACCTCCGCGCCACCCTGCCGCGAGCAGCAAGCGGTATGTCGCGGGCGTCGCATCGATGAACGTCACGTTGCAGCGTTCGCACACCTCGCGCAACAGCGCGCCATCCGCCGCGACCTCACGCGAAACGAGGGCAATCTTGGCTCCGACCACCAAGGGCAACCAAATCTCGGAAACCGCGATGTCGAACGACAATGTCGTAATCGCCAGCACGACGTCCTGCTCGTTCAACCCGGGCCGCTTCCTCACGCTGTTGAGCAGGTTGACGACGGCGCGATGTGGCACGAGCACGCCCTTTGGCTTGCCGGTGGAGCCCGAGGTGTAGATGACGTACGCGATGCTCTCCGGATCCGCGCTGGCGTCGTCTTTGGGCAGGGGTTCGCCACCCAGGCTCGACAGCGCTTCCCGTTCCAGATCCAAACACAGCACGTTCGATACGCCGAAAGCGAGCTCGCGTTCGAGCGCACTGTGCGTAATCAGCGCCTTCATCGCGGAGTCTTCCGCCATGAAGGACAGCCTCTCCCGCGGATAGTCCGGATCGAGCGGTACGTAGCCCGCGCCCGCCTTCAACGTGGCGAGCAGCGCAACGAGCAAGTCCAAGCCTCGCTCGAGGCACACTCCAACCAACGCCCCGCGCCTCACACCCAGATCACGCAGCTTGCGGGCGACGGCATTGGACTTCGCGTCGAGCTCGCCGAAGCTGATGCTCGAGCCGGCGAACTCACAGGCGATGGCGCTCGGGTTTTGCCGAGCGCGTGCCTCTACCAGCTCGTGAACACAGCTGCCCCGCGGGAACTCGACATCCGTCTCGTTCCAGATGGCGAGCTGCTTGCGCTCTGCTTCGGTTGCGACGGAAAGCTCAGCGAGCGTCGCTTCAGGACGCATTGCGAAGCTTTCGAGCAGCTCACGGTAGCTGGCGAGCCAGCGCCGAACGGTCTCGGCGTCGAACAAATCCGCGTTGTGCTGGCATTCGAGTTCGACGCGACCGTCGATTTCGACGGCGTTCAAAAACAGATCGAAGTTCTCGTAGCTGCGAGGATTCGCCCTGAGCTCGGCCTGGACGTCGGGAAAGCCGATCGCCTCGCTGCTCATGCCGCGATCGACGTTGAAGATTACCGAGACCAGCGGCAACCGGCTCGGGTCACGCGAGATGGGCAACTTGGTCAGCAGCGTGCCGAAGGTGAAATCCTGATGCTCTTGAGCGTCGAGCAAGGTCTTTCTGACTTTGCCCAAGAACTCGGAGAAAGGCTCGGCAGCCGACGGAGCGGCGAGCAACGGCAGCATGTTCACGCAGTGGCCGACCAGCTCGGTGCGGCCCTCGCTGGCCTGACCCGCGGAAGGAATACCAATCACGAGTGGCGATGCCCCCGACAGCCGGAACACCAATGCTTCGAAGGCGGCCAGCAGCGTAGCAAACAGGCTGGCACGCGACTTTGCGCCAACTCTGCGAACTGCTGAAACCAGCTCGGCATCGAGCACCGAGTCCTGCCGTTGAGCGCGATACGTCTTGCGCGGGGGGCGAGCGCGATCACTCGGCAAGTCCAGCACCGGGATTTCTCCGGAAAACTGCGCAAGCCAATAGCTTTCGTCTTTTTGGCGACTTTCGGACGGGGCCTCCGCGCGCGAACGCGCGTACTGTCCGAAAGAGTCCGGGGCCGGGAGCTGAGGCTGCGCACCGGAAACTCGCGCGCGATACAGGCTCGCCCAGTCCTTCACCAGCACCGCCGTGGACCAGCCGTCACACACGATATGGTGTGCCGTAAAGACGAGCGCGTAATCCTTTGCTGCAAGCGTCAGGAAGTGAACCCGAAACAAAGGACCGCTCAATAGATCGAACGGTGCCTCCACCTCACTGCGGGCGAGCGCTGTGAGACGCTCGTTCGCAGCTTGCGGATCGAGGCCGGTCAGGTCGTGTTTAGCGACGTGCGGCGCGGTAGCAGCGCCGATCAGCAACGTCAGACCGTCACCACTGAAGGTCATGCGGAGCGCCTCGTGTCGCTGCACGAGATCCCCGAACGCGAGCTCTAGCGCTGCCAGATCGAGCGAGCCGCTGAAGCGCACCGTGATCGACTCGTTGAATGCCAAAGACGCGTCGTCGCCCAGGGCGGAGGCGGTCCAAATCTCGCGCTGGGGCTCGGTCGAAGGGGCGGTGGCTACGATGAGCGGACCCGCGAACGGATCAAAGCTCGGCGACGGTGTTTGTGCGGTCAAAGTGCATAAAACTCTCGCACAACGAGACACCTGAGCAAAGCATTTTGCCCATAGTCATTGGGCCATGAGTAATCCGCTCGCTGACCCACTGAAAGCTCGGGCGGTGGAACACCCGCCCCGGCCCGATCCTGTTGGGGGAGCAGCCTCGGGTACGCGAACGACCCGGGAGGTGGCTTGGAGCGAACCTCGCGATTCAGCGCCCGCGCGCCAGTCTGCGGTTGATGATGGCTTTGATCTGCTCGACCTGCTCTTTATCCACAGCGCCGGTTACGAGGGCGGATACGCAGTACACCAGCAGAGCCAGCGGTGCGGCGACGAGCGGCGGAAGGAACGGCCGAAGGAGGTGAGCAACCAAGGCCATCAGCCCACCCGACACCAACGCCAACAGCAACGCCTTGGCCAGCTTGCGATCGAAGACGCCACGGGGCGCCAGTGCAATCCCGCAGCCGATTACCAGCAACTCGCTGATGACGGCTGCGACGCACAGGCCCAGACCGCCATTTTGAGAGCGTCGCTGGAAAACCGGAATCAGAATTGGGTCGAGGATTGAGCTCACGACGACGCACAAGCTCTGGACGATGCTCGATGCTCGTTGGCGGCCCGCCGCGAGAATACAGGTCCCGAGCGGCATGCTGAAGTAGACGAGAAACAAGAAGACCGACAAAATGCGTAGATTGTCCTCGGCTTGATGGAAGGAAGCTCTACTGAATAGGGCAACCCCGACTTCCGGGTAGAGCCCACAGCCAGCGGCAAAGGGTACCGCCAGCAGGGCAACACTCGAAAACGATCCACGGCTGACTCTGATGAACGCCTCACGATCCTCGGCGTACAGGCGACAGAGCGTCGGGTACAGGGCGCCGATCAGCGCGGACGCCGGGAACAGCAAGACCCCGATCAATCGCCGTGAAACCGCGAACCAGCCCATCACCTCGGCCGGGGCGAGCTCCGCCAGGAACTCGGCGTCGATGGTTGGCTGCAGCGCCATCGCCAAATTGAGGAACACGAACGGTGTACCGACCTGGAGCAGTGACTTCAGCTCGGGCTTTCGAACCGACAGCGTATCGATACCCACCGAGCGCAGCGAACGCCAGATCAGCACCAACACCACCGCGCTCACCGGAATTTGGACCAACAGTGACAAGCGTAAACGACCGCCCAAAAACAAGACCGGAACAACGATCAAAGCGGTCAAAAACTGCTGACCTACGTGTACATAGGCAGGAATGTCCGTGCGCTCGAAGCCTCGAATCGTGTCTTTGCAAGCGCCAATCATCGACGCAAAGCCGAAGATGACGAAGGTCAAGCCGAGTGCCCACTGCAAGTCGCTGCCATGGCCCCGAATCAAGCTGCCGGCAGCCAAGACGAGATAAACCAACAGCGCAGCGCCGATGCGCCAAGCCAAGCTGCTGCCCAGCAATGCGCCCGCGCGCGTGCGGTCGCGCGCAATCAAAGCCGGCAGAGCGCTATCGTGACCCCAATTTACCGCCAAGAAGCCAAAGCCACACAGCGTGGATGCGAGGTAGAGAACGCCGAAGTCGCTCGGCCCCAAAAAACGGGCGGTAGTCCCGTTCACCAAAATAGCGATCGGGATGGTCAGCGCCTGCGAGACCGTGAGGTAGACGGTGTTCTTGGCAACGAGGCGTCCGAGTGATTGGTCTCGGGCGTTCTGCGCGGGCTGCATCAAGGTCTACAGTCACACGCTTGAATGCCAGCCACAACCTGACGCCGAGCTTCACGAAAAATTGCGCGACCAGCGCGAGCACTGAAAAACACCGAAGAATATCGAGCGCCGCTCACATCGGCCACTCGGCCAGTCGGCTCGCGCGTGAGCGAGTTATCAGCCTCGTCATCCCGTCTAGTATGCTTTTGATGTGAAGACGCGCGTCCTCTTCCTTCATTCGGCGACCCGCCCCCCCTTGGGTGCGGATACCTGGATCCATACGCTCATCATGCGTCACTTGGATCGGACCCAACACGAGGTGCACGTGGCCTGTGTGCCGGGCCCCATTGGACGACCGACACCGACGTTCAGCGCCGTCTCCGCGATTCCCGACCTACGCGTGCACGCCACGGATCTGGGTCCCGAGCTGTTCGCCAAGTCCAAGCTCGGGCGTTTGCGCGCAGCGGTCAACACCGCGCCCGCGGTTTGGAACATCGGACGGCTCGCCTCGTACATCCGAAAACACGAGATACAGATCGTACACACCAGCGATCGGCCGCGCGATGCTCTCGCCAGCGCCGTACTCGCCAAGCTGACCGGCGCCAAATGCATCGTCCACGTTCACGTGACCTACGGCGATTGGATGAGCGGCATGTTGCGCTGGGCGATGGGCAGAGCAGATGCCTTGATTGGCGTTTCGGACTTCGTTGCACGCTCGCTGATTCGGGGCGGCTACTCTGCGCATAAAACGCTGAGCGTGCTCAACGCGATTGACCTGGACAAATGGCATGCCGACGTCGAGCATTCGCACATACGTGGCGAATTGGGCGTCCAGCCCAACGCGCCTTTGCTGATTTGCGTGGCGCGCATCTTCCCCCCCAAAGGCCAAGACAAGCTGGTTCGCGCGCTTGCGCTCCTTCAGCCCGAGTTCCCCGGAATCAAGGCGTTGATCGTGGGACAGGACTATCCACCCGGCACGAGCTACTCGGCAGAGCTCAAAGCCCTGGCCGCGAAACTCGGCCTGGCGGATAGCCTAATTTTTACGGGACTACGCAGCGACATTCCCTGCTTGATCGCCGCAGCCGACGTGTTGGTGATGCCCTCCTTCGAGGAGCCGTTCGGCCTGGTTTATGCGGAGGCCATGGCAATGCGACGTCCTGTGGTCGCGTTCGACGACGGCGGAACGCCAGAAGTGGTGGATCACGGCAAGAGTGGCCTGCTGTCACCGCGTGAGGACATCGGGGCACTGGCCGAGAACATCGCCACGCTGCTGCGGAATCCCGAGTTGCGCCGCCAGATGGGCGACTATGGACGTGCGCAGGTGGAAGAGCGCTTCAACCCCGTTCGGCTAGCTCGCGACGTCGCAACCATTTACAGCAGGTTGCTCGACTGAGGCTCGACCACGCCTGCGGCGTGGCCGCTCGTCGGCGGCCCCGCGTCGATGCAGCCGGGTTCAGGGGCCCTTCGCGTGGCGTCGTGCCAGCAGCCATGAAGCCGCCGCACCGCTGTAGATGATCAAGATCGGCGCACAGAACAAGCCGATGCGTGGGTTGCCGTAAAAAGCCAAGCTCATCACGGTATACGTCGCGAGCACGGCCAACAAAATGCCGTCGCGACACGCAGGTTTGACGAGCAGGCGCCCAGCGATCGCACCGAGCAGCAGCAATCCGAGCGAGAGCGGCAAAATCACTGCCGCGAGCTTCGAGCGAGACGTTGCCTCCGAGGTCTGGAAGCCAGGCACCCAGGCATTGCCGAACTTCTTCGGCAGCAGGCGCAAGAAGTCGGTCGGATGCTCCTTGATCCAAGTGACGCCGAGTTGCTGCTGCGCCTTGCTGAACGCTGCCGGGGAACGCCGCACTTCATCCGGAATCGAGCGCAACAGCTCGGGATGATCGTTGACCTCCACCCAACCGCCGTCCGCTAGCGGGTTGTTGGCGCCATAGAAGGTTTGCCCGGCGTTGGTGGCGAGCGGCAAGAACTTCCCCGTGGTCGCCAAGAAATACAATCCCGGCAAGATCAAGATCGCCGAAGCGATGGCCACGCAGGCGCAAGCTCGAGTCAAGCGCCCCTTCCAGGAACTGCCACGCTTGCATAGATACCAAAGCGGGATGAGCGGCAACATCGCGACCAAGTTGGAGCGCGCGAGTGAGCCTACCGCGAGCCAGGCACCGGCCCAGACACTCCGCTTCGTGCTCTCGTCTCGATCGCTGAGCACGAACTGGCGTAGGCTCAACACCAAAAGCGCGATGAACAGCGTCTCGGACATCACGCGGCCGGTCATGAAGACCAAGGGCGGATACAGGGCGGTGAACCACGCTGCAAACAGCCCCGCTCGCTCGCCGTACAGGTCGCTAGCGATGCGCGAAACGATCACGATCGTGAGCAGACCCAACGCGACGTGTGCAATTCGGATGGCTGGAAACGCAAAGCTCCCGAGCGTCAGAAACGGGGCGAGCAGGATCGGGTAGCCGATCGGAAAGTGATGCGTGGCGATGCGGCCAGTCTCCAAGAACGCTCGTGCGAAGCGCACGTACGTTGCATCATCCGAGGTGGAGGGAACTGCCGTCCAATGTAGGAGCAGAGTGATCAAGCCCACGCGCGCGAGCAGCCCGGCTAGCACCGCACGGCGAACGCCTCCGCGCACGAACCATGCTTCGATACCATTTACGTTCATCGGCGCCATCGAATGTTCGGCGTCGGCGCGTCGCGGTGCGCTCGACTCGGGACCGTTCGTCATTGGAATTTCGCTGGTTTACGGTGTCGCATTGAGCGCGGTTACCCGTCAAGCCCAGTGGGCGCGTCGCGATTTCGAGCGGGTGGTAACTTTTGGCCGCGAGGCCCGCGGGTGACCGAGAGACAGTGGCGTGGTACTTTCAGGGAATTGATGGCTGCGCTTAAAGTACTTGCTGCACTAAACCTTGCGTTGCTGGTCTCGGCCTGCACGTTCTACACCGGGCCGCCCACGCAACAGGGCCCCATTGAAACCGGCCAATCGGGGACGGGCGGCATGGCCGCACAACCGACCGAAGAGCTCGATGGTGGCGAGGAGCCGAACGGCACCTGGCTGAATGTCACGAGCAATCTCGCCGGTCTCCGATCGGGTTGTGGCAACCTGGCGTTGGTTTCCGCACACCCGACCATCGACATGCTCGTCGCTGCAGTCTCGAGCCGTGGCTTATGGTCCAGCACGGACGGCGGCAAGTCTTGGAAAGCGCTCGGTTTGGGGGCGCTTTCCACGCCCGTAGAGAACGTCGCGACCTCGATTGTTTACGACCCTGCCACGCCCGAAGTGTTTTGGGAAACCGGGATCAATGGGCCGATTGGCATCCTAGAGACCGCCGACGCGGGCAAACATTTTCGGCAGCGCGGGACGAGCAACAACCACCAACTGCTCAGCGTCGACTTCACTGATCCGGATCGCAATACACAGCTCGTGGGCGGGCACGGCGAGAAACAAGCCCTATTGCGTTCGCGCGACGCCGGAGCCACTTGGGACGACATCGGTGCCGCCTTTCCCGCCGATGCGGACGCTCCGAGCTACCCCCTGGTCATCAGTGACAGCACCTACCTGGTCGGAGCGCCGCACCAGATTGGCGGCGACTCGGGGATTTACTTATCGACCGACGCCGGGGAAACCTGGGACCTCGTCAGCTCGGACGGCGGTCAGTCGCCGCCGCTCGTCACCAGCCGAGCGATCTATTGGTCGAGCGCCGAGGGCGGCGGTCTGGTCAAGAGCACGGATGGCGGAAAGTCGTTCAAGGTGCTGGTCGGGCCCGGACGTCTGCAGAGCTTTTCGCCAATCGGGTTGCCTGACGGCAAGCTGGTCGCGGTAAGTGCCAATCACATCGTTGCTTCGGCAGACGAGGGAGCCACCTGGCGCTTCGTTTCCGCGAGACTGCCGTACGCGATCAACGGCTTCACCTACTCCGAGCAGCAGCGAGCTTTCTTCGTTTGGCGCTCGACGTGCAGTGGTGAGAGTCCAGTACCGCGCAATGCCATCATGCGCTTCGACTTCGACTATGCTTCTGCGGGAAAGTGACGGCGTTCACAAGCCGTGTCGTGAATTCGTCTACATGGGGTGCCTTATCGCCCGTCTGCCGAGGCCGTTCCCCGCGCCACGGTCACGGAAAGCTCGGCGTCATTCGTTACGAGCGTCACTCAACCGAGGCGAGTATCTGCACTTTCAAGGCAATCACGATGATCGGGCTATCGTTTCAGTCCATTTCCGTGAACGCCACGACTTAGCGCACTGGAGTAGAAGATGAACAAGTTTTCCGACGAGGCAGGGTCGCAACCCGCGCATACGCAGCGAATGCTGGCTAGTCGCACGTTCGTGCGCTCCGCATGCAACATCGGGCTGCTTCTCGGCATGATGGTAGCGTGCAGCTCCAAGGCGCCAGACGGCAGTCCCGCCGCCAGTGGCGGCTCCGGGAACGATAACGGCGGGGCCGGCACGGTGTCCGATGCTGGCTCGACAGCCGCGCCCGGTGCTGGCACAGGCAGCACGCCTACGGGCAAGCCGCCAGGCAGTACACCGACGATCCCCGTACCAGATGGTGGTAAGGCGGCTGAACCCGCTACGACGGAGCTGCCTTTGTCGAAAGCGGCGGCGCTCGGTGACATCAAGTACATCCCCAATCGCAGCAGCGTTCGCTTGTATCTTCCGGGTGTCGATGGCGCTCGCGATTATCGCGTGTTTGCGGTCGAGGACGGGGTGAAAGTCGAAGTGAGCGCGGACAAGCGCGAGCACGTGAACGGCGGCACCATCCAATGTTCTGGGTTGCGGCAACGCAACCAATGCAGCAACGACGAAATCCTACCGATCAAGTACAACAACGAACAACTCGACTTACCTGTCTGCGACGACAAGCAGGTCGACCGCCGCCCGAACGTGCCGACGCAGCTACAACAGACGATGGACGTCGTCGGAATCGGCCCCAATACTACGCTGATCGTCGAAGCCATCGATCGACAGTGTCCGTTCCCCGGTTTGTTCGGCAGCAAGCACGGCGAGGTGAAGATCGACGCTGGTGACGTTGGCTCACTGATGGTCAGTGCGGTCGTCAATGGCAAGGCCTACAACCTTCAGCGATGGAATCCTACGTTCTCGATCCGTACGGAAGCCGAGATTCGCACCCAGTACGGAAGCATGATCCTCAACGGGCAGGGACCGAACGGACCGACGTTGGATCCCTCCGATCCGGCGTTTCCCGAGAGTCCCTATATTCGCATCGCGCAACCCGCACCCGTCAACGATCCAATCGTGCTCGCGCGTTCCGTCGTCAAAGTCAGCCCGACGGGTACCGGCGCGCTGCCGGACGGGTTCACCGACGAGGATTACTTCGATGACTTCGAGGACTCGGCGGATCAGCCGAAGTTGCTTCGGGATACCGACTACGCCGGCACGCTCGTTGGTTTGCCGATCAAGGTGTACCAAACGAAAAAGTGGGTGTTGTACGACGTAGCCAACGGGTTCAGCGACTTCATGGTCGATCGCGGTCATTTGGTGATGACGCACGCCGACACCGCTCAAGGGTCGATGACGACGCAGGCGATGTATCCGAAACGCCCGCTCCAACTACCGACCGAACCCGATCAATACATTCACGTGACGTACGAGGTGGCGAAGAACGAAACGCCTCGACGCTACGAGAACTTTTCGCTCTGCGGCGCGGAAAAGAAGGGCGAAACCTACGACGGAGAAACACCGAAAGCGGCTCCCGTCCCCCGACCCGGGTTCATGAATCCGGAGGACACCCATCGCACGAACGTGCTCGGTTGGAACTGCCTGATGTTGGTGCCGCGAGGCGCGGGCTATGGCGTGATCCCTGGCGGCGACATCGCCTCGCATCCCGATACCAGCTTGAAGATCACCGTGGTGGGCGCGCATCCAGCGCCAAAAAATGACGACGAATACGACGGCCAGCACGTGAGTCAATACACTGCGGCGTTCGGTCCGTCACTGGAGCCCGCGTCCACCAACCTTTGGATCCGCCAAATCGACTCGTCGGGGAAGCCGGTCGGCCCCTGGTTGGACGACGAAATGTCCGTCTGGCAAAAGACCCGTTTCGACGTATTCGTACGTCGCGATCGCGTCGTGGTGTACGTGGAAGGCCAGCAGCGCATCTGCCAAGAGCTCACCTCGAAGAAGCTGACGATGGCCGAGGGAGCGCTTGGTTTCTGGCACGTCTTGTACCATTCTTCCGCGGAGTTCATGGAGATTCGTCAGAACGGCGATGCGGACAACCCCAAGACGGGGCAACACCACGTCATGCACAACACTCCGTTTGCCGACGAACGCGCCTTCGACAACGTGGGCTTCCGTGAGAACGTCAAGTTGCCGGAGAACTTCGATCAGTCACTGTGCTACGACGGTTGAGTCGAGCGGAAGGAGCGTCGCGCCGAGATGTCGAAGCTGATCTTGTTTTCGATGATCATTGCTCTGATCGTCATTCCGGCGCGCACCGCTCGAGAGAAGAGCTCCAAAAAGGGCTTGCGAAAAGCCGTCATCCACTCGTTGCTCTTCGATGCCTTCTACGCCTTCGCGTTGATTTTTCTTTGGGGCCGGTGCTGACCGGTTGAGCGCGTAGGACTCAGATCTGCACGCTCGCTGGGCCGGCTCCGCCGGTGGCTTTGACGTCACCCTGACCGGTGGCGGTGGCGACCTTTCCGGCCATTGCCAACGCCCCACCCATCAAGAACACGCCCGTCCAGCTGCCGAGTCCGAGATCGCCCCAAGATTGTAGCAGGTACACCTGTACGATGCCGAAGCTGACCAGCGCAGCCGTGCGTTGCCCTTGCAGCTTCCCGTTGTAGTAGGCCCGCATGGCAAAGTAGACGCCGCCCATCCACAGCAGTGTCAACCCAGCGTAGCCCAGCAGTCCCTCGTAGCACCACACGCCGAGGAGACTATTGTGCGGCGTATAGCGCTCCAGCGAATAGTCGACGTGCGGGAGTACCACTAGCTCTTTGTACGGGTGACCGAAGCCCGTGCCGAACAACGGGTTGTCACGAAAGGTCGCGATGATGTTTACGTTCTCGAGCTCTCGCCACTGCGTCGAGCCATCGCTCTTGGCATCGACGACGGAGCGGATCATACGCACGGGCTTGTAGAACCTGCCGAACTGCGAGTTCCAGCCCAATATGGCGTAGATGCCGAGCACCGGCAGACCCGCAAGGAACGTCCTGCGGATCTTGCGCTTGATGGGCGTTTCCCGACTGACGAAATACACGGTCAGAAACACCAGCCCGACCTGAACCCAGGCCAAACGTCGATTGTTGGCGATCGTGCCCATCACCAATATTGGTAAGAACACGGCCGCGATCTTGATTGCGCGTTTTCCGGCTCCGTCGATCAAGGGCGCGATTACCAAGACGAAGGCCGTCGCGAACAACATCGAATCGTTGTGGCTAGTGCCGTAGGGCGGACTCGTACTGCCGGTCTCGAGATCCATCGGCTGCGTGAAGGCGTGCACTACGTAGTAGGCCAGCATGCACTTGTATGTCGCTGCTGCCAGCACCACCTTGGTGAGACTCTCATTGTCGGCCGGGCCCCTCAGACTGACGTGAAACAGCAAAAACACGATCGGCAGATAGATGACCGTGTTGAACTGCCACAGCGAAAAGCTGAAGTCCCCTCCCCGCACCATGCCGCTCAGCCAGGCGAACATCGAACTCACGATGGACAGACGAGCCAATTGCCGCATCGGCTTGGGCGTAGCGAGCTGGCCCAGAGTATCGATCTTCGAGCGGGACCCTCTGCGCGCGATGTAAATCAGGGCAAGTACGACGAAGACGATGTCGATGCCGGAGATCGGTACCGATGACAGCAGAGAGAACGAGCGGTCGACCGTGTTCAGATGGTTGAGCAAGATCGCCCCGATCTTGGTCAAGGGCGGGTCCCACTCCGTTGGCTTGCCCTCTCCCGGGTTCGGCAAAACGAACACGAAGAAAGTGAGCGCCATCATCGACTGACGGAGCGTCACGCGGCTCATCGCATAAGCGAGCAGGCCGAGCACGATGATGCCGAGCACGAGACTGAGTGGCGAGTTTTCAGCGAACAGGCCGACCAGCGTCAGAACCGCCGAAATGACCAGCATCGCAATGACGTCGGTGCCTAGTTTGGGCTGACTCACGTCCAGCTACAGTGCTATAAGACGACGCGAACGGCCAGCGCAAGCGAACGCGATGGCGTTTTTTGCGAGGCCTCGCGGCTGCGGCAGAAAGGTTACACGCGATGTTGGTCGGAATGCGTCATCACGGCCGAGCAAATCAGCCAGCTGCGGCGAAACGGAGCTCAGGCCCGTCGCGTCTTCTCAGCTGCGTGAGCTTGGCAATCGCGACGCTGTGTTTGCACTGCCATAAGCTGACTGCACAGCCCGCGCCACGCCCAACCAGCGTCCAGGTCGCCGAAACGATCTACGACTCCGGTCTCAAAACCGGCTGGCAAGACTGGGGCTGGGGTCGTCATGACCTCGCTCACGGAGCCGCGCGCGTCGACCTCTCCCAGTACGGCGGTTGGATCCTGCATCACGATGCCTCGTCTACCCGCTACGGCGCCCTGTCGTTCAACATGTTGGCGCCGGCCGCACATGGCAAAGATTTTTTGGAGGTACGACTCGCCAACGGCAACGATGACAAGTCGCTGCCAGCGATCGCACTTTCGGCGAATCACGCGCGTAAGCTGCCCGGCGGCTGGCTCGAGTTCTACGTGCCGTGGGCCGAGCTCAACCCGAGCGGTGCACCCTTCGATCGAATCGTCTTACACGCGCGAAGCGCGGTTGGTACGGATTGGGTTCAGTTCGACAAGATCGTTCTGACGCGTTTCGATGCGAAGGCGGCGGCCGCGAGCCCAGCTGGCCCCGCAACCACCGTGAAGTTGACGGTCAACTGCCGCGCCCCGGGCCACGCGATCAGTCCATACATCTACGGCATCGCGGGCGACCTTGGTGACCCGATTCCGGCCACTGCGCGGCGTTGGGGGGGGAACCCGATGACCCGCTACAACTGGCAAAACAACGCCAACAACGTGGGCAAAGATTGGTTCTTCCACAACGGAAAAACCTACGACTATCGCGCGTTCTTGGCCAGCAATCGCAGCCTCAACTCGCTGTCGGCTTTGACCATTCCGATCATCGGACAAGTTGCCAAAGACACGACGTCCTATGGCTTCCCGGTGGCGAAATATGGTGCGCAGAAGGAACACGATCCGCATGTCGTCGACGCTGGGAACGGCATAAGGCCGGACGGCACCCTGCTCCCGCCCCTGTCGCCGACGGTAACCAGCGTCCCTGCCGGGCCGGAGATGATCCAAAAGTGGGTAGAGACAATCGTTGCCCAAGACGCCAGCACGAAGACTCGCAGCGTGGGCCTGTATATTTTGGACAACGAGCCCAACCTCTGGAACACCAATCACCGGGACGTGCATCCCGACCCGCTCAGCTACGACGAGTTATTGGATCGCACGATCCGCTACGGCACCGCGATCCGCAAGGCTGACCCCGGCGCCCGTATCGCTGGCCCCGCAGAGTGGGGCTGGACGGGCTACTTCTACTCCGCAAAGGACGCCGCGGCGGGCACGACTTTACGCCCGGACCGTCGTGCTCACGGGGACATGCCGCTCGTGCCTTGGTACCTGAAGCAACTTCACGAACACGAGAAAAAGACGGGCACCCGAGTGCTGGATGTATTGGACGTTCACTACTATCCGCAGGCCAAAGACGTTTATGGCAAAGCCTCCGATCCGGCCACTGCGGCTCTTCGTTTGCGCTCCACCCGCTCGCTTTGGGACCCCACTTACAAAGACGAGTCTTGGATCAACGACAACGTGCGCTTGCTCCCTCGACTGAAGGAGTGGATTGCCCAAAACTACCCAGGGCTCGGCGTCTCGATCGGCGAGTACAATTTCGGCGGCGAGGATCACATCAGTGGCGCGCTGGCGTTGGCTGAGGCGCTCGGCCGCTTTGGTGTGGAAGGGATCGACTACGCTTTTTACTGGTACGCTCCGCCCAAAGGCTCTCCGGCGGCCTGGGCCTTTCGCGCCTATCGCGATTTCGACGGCAAGGGCGGGCAGTTTCTCGACAAGTCACTGGACACCCGAATGACGTCCACGACTTCGCTCTTTGCGTCGCGCGATCAATCTGGCAAGCACTTGGTGCTGATCGCCCTCAACTTGGATCCAACGACGACGGCGCAGGCCAAGATCAACCTCGACGGCTGCGCCGCCATCGAGCGGCGCACCAAGTACGCGTACGCCGCTGGCGCACAATCACTGACGAACGAGGGAGAAAAGTCTGGCGGTGGAAAGGCCGCGCTCGACGAGACGCTCGTCCCCTACTCGCTGAATGTCTTCGACATCTGGCTGAAGTAAGCCGGGGCGAGAAGCCCTCTCGGCGAGCGCTTCGAAGGCCACTTCCACGCAGATTCGTGCTATTTGGCGGAGCAATTATGGCTTCGCCTACTCTCGCCGAGATGTACACGTCGGGCCCGGCCGTGCTCCGGGCTCGCTGGTATCTCCGCAGCGCCGAACGACTGGGGCCGCGAACGCGTGTTTGGGGGCGCCCGGTCGTTCACAACTTCGGAAAGCTCCTGGTCGGCGATCGAGTACGCATCGTTTCCACGATTTTTCCGGTCGAGCTCGCGTCCGGCAAGGCCGGTTGCCTCGAGATTGCCGACAACGTCTTCATCAACTGCGGCGTATCGATCGCCGCCACTCTGTCGGTGCGTATCGGTGAAGGCTCGAGCATCGGTAGCCACGTCACGCTGATGGACAACGACTTTCACAGCATCGAACCCGAGCGCCGCAACGAGATGCCCCCTTCCGCGCCGATCGTGCTGGAAGAAAATGTCTGGCTGGGAGTGCGTGTGGTGGTGCTTCGCGGCGTGACCATCGGCGCTGGCAGCGTGATCGGCGCAGGTAGCGTCGTGGTGCGCGACATACCGCCGCGCTCGCTCGCCGCTGGAGTGCCCGCCAAAGTGCTTCGCACGCTGTGAACGTCGACCGCTCGTCACCACCGTCCCGTTAGATCCACAAAAACATGAAGATCTTGTTCGTCGCTCCTTACCTGCCCAGTCCAGCTCGCTTCGGCGGTCAACGTCGCATGGATGGCTTGATGCGAGAACTGGCAAGGCATCATGAAGTCTCGATCTTGTCATTCAATTCGAGTGATGCCTACACCGCTGAGTCCGTGCAGGCGACTCAGCAGTATTGCAAGCAGGTGAAGACCTTGCCTGACCTCGACCCACGGACGGTCGGCGAGAAACGTCGCTTGCAGTTGCGTTCCTTGGTGTCTTGGCGAAGCTTCGAGCGCCTGCAAGTCTCCCGTCGTTCCGATTTCCAGCGCCTGATCGACGCGCAGCTCGCGGCCGAGTCTTATGACGTGGTGCAGGTCGAGTTTGCCAACATGGCGTCCTTTCGCTACCGAGCCGCACGTAAGCAACCAACCCTGGTGCTCGACGAACACAACATCGAGTTCGACTTGCAGCGACGCACCGCCGGCTCCGCGGACGGCAAGATGCGCTTGGTATACAACTCGCTAAACTGGCGAAAGCTGGCGCGCGAGGAGAAAGCTGCCTGGGGCCGTTTCGATGGCGTAGTGCTGACCTCCGATCGAGATCGGCAGGTTCTGCTCGATTCGTCTCCGAGGACGCGTACGGTGGTCGTTCCCAACGGCGTGGACATCACCCAATTTCAGGCGACTACGGAGACTCCAGCCGACGATCAGTTGCTGTTCTTCGGGGCCAACAACTACTTCCCGAACCACGATGCCTTGATTTACTTCATCGACGAGATCCTGCCCAAAGTGGTGGAGCGTCGGCCGAACGTAAAGTTTTCGATCGTCGGTCCAGGAGTACAACAAGCAGTGCTCGATCGCCGAAGCCGTCACGTCGAGATCGTCGGCTTCGTGGACGATCTGATGCCGCACCTCGAGCGCGCGACGGCCATCGTCGTTCCGCTCCGCATCGGCGGCGGAACCCGGCTCAAAATCGTGGAGGCGATGGCAAAATCCAAGGCCATCGTGTCCACGCGCATCGGCGCAGAAGGGCTGGACGTAACCGACGGACAGGAGGCGCTCCTAGCCGATGAGCCCTCGGCGTTCGCGGAGCAGATAGTGCGTGTGCTGACGGACCGTGAGTTGGCCTCGAGCCTCGGACGGAGAGCCCGCCTGCTCGCGGAGCAACGCTATGCGTGGACGGCAGTCGTGAAACGACTCGAAGAGTTTTACGAAGGTCTCCGCTGAAGCCGCGGGCTCTCTGCTGCCCTCGCCAGTAGGCTCTACTGCGGCGATGGCCAGTTGTTCCAAGGCCTGGGGGGATAGCTCCCGTTCAGGGTTTCGAAGAACGCGAGCAATTGACCACTCTCCTCGGCGGTGAGGTCTGTAGCGTGTACCGCGAGCACGTCCGGAAGTGTGGCGAGAGCACCATCGTGTCCGTACGGCGCGGTCCTCGTCACGTTCCGCAGAGGCGGCGTGCGAAATTCAGAAACTGCGTGTGGCGCAGGCGCTGCGATGCCTGGCACACCCGGACCAGGATCTGCGTACGGACCTTTCAAGTTGAAGACGTTGCTTTCGAGCACTGCTAGCCCGGCCATCCTCCCCGGATCGGGAGCCGCGCCCGCAAGACTCGGGAACTTCGCGTCGTGAAAGCCCTGATCGGTCAACATCGAACCGCTATGGCAGCTGTCGCAGCCGTGCGCCAGAAACACGTCCAGGCCGCGCTGCGCCGTATCGATGATTTGAGTCGCATCGCCTTGGAGGAACTTATCCAGCGACGCGCTGCTGGTGGTGTTCAGGCGCTCGTACGCGTCGAATGCTTTGCCGACGTTTGCGGCAACGCGGTTGATGCTGTCTTGCGTGGCAGCTGGTAGCCCGTCGAACTCCGGACTTCCCGGCTTACCCGCGGCTGGCCAGCCGCTCATGTCTGGCAGCGGGCCGAAAGCCTTTTCGTAGTTGGTTTTGAAGTCTTGGACATCGAAAACCAAGTGAGCGAGTTGCAGGCGCGTGGAATTCATCTCCGCTTCGTTCTCAATCGCGAACAGAGGCTGAGACCAGAGTGAGTCAGCGCGCCCATCCCAAAACATGACGCTCAACCGCCCAGCGTTGAAGATGGTGGGAGCGTTGCGCGTGCCTTTGCTCTTGCCTACGGAGACCGACGCTCGATCGGTGAAGGCGAGCTCCGGTGCATGGCAGTTCACGCAAGCAACGCCGGAACCGACACGAGAGTCGAAAAATAGATGAAAGCCCAACATCGCCGCATCGGGGTTATCCGCATACTTGTTACCAGGCGAGCTGGGTAACTCTTCGGGCAGTGACAGCGCGTGCGCTCGCGCGCATCGATCCGCCGCGACGTTGGGGATGTCACAACTCCCACCGTCGCTGGAGACGGCGCCCGAAGAGCAACCAACAATCGAAGCCGTGGCGAGGCCTGATACGAGGATTCGGATGGTTAGCGACATGGGCAGGTCTCGGTGGCGTATCCCTCGGGGGCTCGTTCACCCCGACCCTCGAACAGGGACCGTTATTATGCGCGACGCAGCCTGAACCGCCACCGTTGCGGCCCTGTGACAGCTACTTCACGAAGCAAAAATGTCGGACGCAAGCGCACACCTCCGCCGACGACGGACCGATCGCGGCGAGTATCGAGCATTTTCGGGGTCGCTCTTCGCGCTCCGACTTAACTTTTCTTCGCCTTGCGCGCTCGGCGCTTTTTGGTCGCCGAGCAAGTCTCGAGCGGCGGTCACCCGTGTCGCTGGCGAGTTCGCGCGCTCAAGACGCCTTCCAGTCCGGACTCGCCTTTTCTGGAAACACGACGAAGCGGCGTCCCGCGAAATTCAGTACGAGACCGATGGCAGTGGCCAAGATCTTGGCGAGCACGGCACCCAGGCCTAGCGCAACGAAGAAACGAGTCGAGTACAGATCGACGATGCTGACTACGCCGACGACTACCAGGAAGAGCAAGATCTCCGTCACCGACTTCCAACGCGCAGTGCGACGGAAGAGGATCAACGTGGACAAGTAGTAGTTGAACGCTGCCGCCAAGAAAAATGCGGTCAGCGCCGCGACCGTGACGCCGAGCTCGTTGTAAAGGGCCAGGAACAACAGCAAATTGACGATCGCCGAAAGACCGCCGATCACGACATAGAAAGCAAACTGCACCACGAGCGGCGCCTTGTGCAGATTGTACTTGAGGATGCAATAGAGCGCGCGAAAGCCGTCCTTCGCGCCGATCTTCTTGCCCTCGGCATAAGTTCGGCCGTGATACGAGATACCCATCTCGTAGATACGCAGCCGTAGCGCGGCGATCTTTGCGACCACCTCGGGCTCGAAGCCAAATCGGTTCTCTTCGATGGTGATGCCCTGAATCACCTCACGTCGGAAGAGCTTATAACAAGTCTCCATGTCAGTGAGGTTGAGGTCAGTGAGCATGTTCGACAGAAACGTCAGGAATCGATTGCCCTGCGAATGCCAGAAGTAGAGCACGCGGTGGTAGCCGTGAGAGAGGAAGCGGGAGCCGAGCACGACGTCCGCTTCGCCCTTGACCAGCGGCACGATTAGCCGCTTCAAATCCCAGGGGTCGTATTCCAAATCTGCATCCTGGATGCCGACGAAATCGCCCGTCGCATGTTGGATGCCGGTGCGCAAGGCAGCGCCCTTGCCTTGGTTGACATCGTGGTGCCGGAGCACGACGCCAGGGATGCGTTCGGCAATCTTTTTGGCGACTTCCCGGCTCTTGTCCTTCGAGCAATCGTCTACGATGATCAGCTCCAGTTCGAGCTGCTCGTCCGCGATTTCGACGACTTTGTCGACGCACGACTCGAGCGTCTTCTCTTCATTGTAGCAAGGGATGACGAGGGTGAGCTTCACTCGCTTCTGAGCCAGGTCCCTTGCCCGCTTGGAAGCCGTGCTGGCAGGTTCACTCGTCGACGACGTGGGTTCCATGGGGCGCTATGGTCTCTGTTGGTTTCTGGCGTGGAACGTTCGCGTGCAGGTCAAGCCACGAGCCGACAGCCGGCTCGGTTCTTCCGAGCACACCGAGGCAGTCGATCACACTAGCCCTCTCAAGTCACTCGAAATCATCGCTGGGCGCGTCGTCAAATGAGCGATCTGGCAAGCGCCTTGTCGCGCGCGAAAGTTGTGTTTCACGCGAGCATCGATGGCGCGCCCGGCTTGTGGGCCCTCTGCACGTTTCAGCCGCTGGTAGGGCCTGTTTCCAGAGCACGGAGGTGTGCTACCGTCTTTGAAATTTCATGCTCTCTCTCGGGCCGGTGCTTGCACAGCTGGCGACGCTGAGCCTCGGTGATCGAAGCGAGGTGCGTTACATCGCACCGGAGGACAAGCACTACGAAGCGACGACGCGGCCGTTCGTCGCCCTAGGGTTGCGTACGCGCCAGCTAACGCTGGCGGCGGGTTACAGCCCTTCGATTACGGTCATCCCCCTCGAGGACAACGCCACCCGCGAGGTGCTGCTGTTCCATACGCTTTACTTAGCGGTCACCCGGACCTGGGGCAGAACTTGGCTGACCGTGAGCGAGAACGCCGGATTGGGCGAACAGAATTTTAGGACGGTTGGCTTAACCGACACTCGCTTCCCCCAAACTCCGACTGGTGCTCCTCCGACGAGTGCTCCTCCGACTACCACTCCGCCGGCTGGCATGCCTCCAACTAACACCCCTCCGACAGGCACCCCGCCAACCGGCCAGCCTACCCAAGGCACGAATCCAGTGCGCGCGTACGGCAATGAGCCCATCGCGTATGTCAACAGCACCACGACCATCGGTCTCACCCACCAAGCTACCGCGGCAATTTCATACTACGAGGAGGTGAGCTACCTCGTTTCGGGTTCGACTCGTGACGAAGATCGCGCGCTTTATCCTCTGATCAAAGGACCGCGCTTCCTCACGACCTTGCGCTACAGAACGAGTCGAGTCGACGAATTCGTAGCCACCGCGATGGCGCAGTATGCCGCTTCGTCTCTCGGAACCTCGGTGTGGATTGGCACTGGGACGGGAACTTGGGTGCACAAGCTCAGTCCCACGACGGCCACCCAACTCGGAGCTGGATTGGGCTTCTCGCGAACGCCGCTCTATCTCGGCTTCGTGATGTACAGCATCTACCCGGTGCTCAACGCTTCGATCACCGACACCTCCAGACTCGGCCGCGGCAAATTAGGAACTTCGGTAGGCGTATCCTCCGCCCCCGTGGTCGACATCACTACCGGCGCTGCCGATCCTCGGTTGGGATTTTACTCATTGATCAATTGGAAGCGTGACAGGTTTACTGCACTGCTGACCGCCGACAGCTCGGTGTCGATCGCGCAGTCCACCTCTGATTCGGGCGCGCTCGCGGCGACCCGGGGCTCGCTCACCGCCGCCAGCGGCTCCGCGGGCGTCAGCTACGGATTGACCAAGACCTTCAGCGTCGATACTGGGATCCGTGTGACGTACCAATCCTACCGTGATCGGGTGACGATCCCCTTGAATTACGCGGCATTCGTCGGTTTCTCTTTCGGCCTGCAGCAGCAACTCTAGTCCAACCGCAACGGCGCCCGTGACAGCGCGAGACTAACTTCATCGAAGCTGGCTTTATCGATGAACGAAGCATACAGTCCCAATCACTGAGAATGGCCGAGTACATGACAGCGTGGCCAGCTCTTCCGCAGGTGTTTGGCTTCGGACTGGGCTTTCTCTGGTTGAGCTTGGCGCTAGGACGCCGCATTCTGCGCTGGTGCGGGGGCTCGCAGCAGGCCTCCCTCGCTGAGCGCGGGGTCCTGGCGGCTGCACTAGGCACGGGCGCGCTTCAATTCATCCCATTCGCGCTCGGCTGCGTCGGGCTGCTCAAAGCGCTCCCGCTGCGCATCGCCGTGGCCGTCGTTGCGCTCGCGTCGTGGCGAGACGCATGGGCCGTGCTCAGATGCGCAGCTGGAGCTGCTCGCGCGTCATTCCGCCTGCCGACGTGGGTGAAAGTTTGGCTGATTGCAACTGCGCCGTTCGCGCTGGTCGTGGGCATGTCTGCGCTGGCCCCCACCATCGACAATGACGGGTTGATATATCATCTCACCCTCCCGAAGCGGTGGCTGTCCACCGGCTTCATGCACTATCTGCCGACATACCCGTATACGAACACTCCAATGGGCGCCGAATCGCTGTTCGCGATCGCCCTGGTGTTCGCCGGTGATTCGGCCGCCAAATGGCTCAACGTGCAGGCGATGTTACTCGGAGCCGCGGCCGTCTACCTCGCGTGCACACGGTTGCGCGGCAAGGTCGCTGGCGTCGCCGCTTTGACCTTCCTCTTGCTACTCTTTTCGACGAACGGCGGCATGCTGGGAAGCGCATACGTCGAAGGCTTCATCGTACTGGCGCTCGCGAGCGCGAGTTTCGCATGGGTACTTTGGCTGGACGATTTTCAGCCTACCTGGCTACGTTGCGCCGCCTTGCTCGCCGGCATCGCCGTTTCGTTCAAAATCACGTCTGCCGTCTTCGTGATCGCGATGGCGTCGCTCTCGCTGTTCGCGATCGCAAGGCGGGCGCGAGCGGACGAATCCTCTTGGCGTGCGGCTCTGGCGAAGGCCGCTCGGGTCGGCCCGAGTCTCGCACTTCTGATTGGATTGCCTGCGGTACCTTGGATGGTCCGCACGGCGGTAGTCACGGGCAACCCCTTCTATCCGGCGCTCTCCGGAGTGATTCCAACCCGAGACCTGACACCTGCGTCTGCCTCCGCGTTTTCGCGCGCGATGCGCTACTACAACTGGGGCGGCGGCGTCAGCCAAAGTTTCCAAGTTCGAGTTTTGCTATTGCTGGCAGTTGCGCTCCTTCTAGTGGCGGTTGCGGCGATCATCGTGCTGCGCGTACGCGAGTCACTCGCTCGAGCCATCACCTTCGGGGTGCTCATAGTCGCTCTGGCACAGCTGGCAGCAGTCGGGTTGAATAGTCGCTTGTGGATGCCGCTGCTCGCAGCGTTGTCGATTCCAGCGTTCGCGCTGCTCGGCCGAGCAGCGTCGAATCGCTGGGCCTCGGTTTTGCTGATCGCGGGCGCGGCTTTGGCTTCCGCAGCAGAGGTGCGCAAGGTAGCACGCGACGAGCCTCTGCTGGAGCTCGCGCGCTCATTCACGAGCCCGCAGGCTCGCTACGATTTCCTCCTTCAGCGGTTGCCTTTGGTCTCGCTCAGCGAGTACGCGAACCGTGAAATCCCTGCCGACGCACACGTTCTACTTTCCGACTGTAGAACTGGCTTCTTCTTCGATCGAATGACGCTGTCCACGAACTTCATTCAGGATGGGCTTCGTTTGACGAGCTGGGCCCAGTTCACGGAGGACGTCGAGAAGCTGGGCATCACGCATGTAGTGGTTCATCACGAGCGCCGCCACGAGATAGATTCGCTGATCGATCGCCAACACGAGTTCGACTTAGTCAGGCGTCTCACGATCGAGCGCGGCCGCCTGTTGACTCAAGCGTCGGACATGGACTTGTACGCGATCGATCGCTAGTCGAGTTCATCGCCGCGCTCGGGCGACCTCAGACGAATCCTCACGAGCGGTCCAAGATCACGAGTCGCGTAGCGCGGCTTCGCCCCCACCATGGGCGCGGCGAAGACGCCAAAGCCAATCAAGCCCGCGTGTGTGTCGTCTTCGATGTCGAAGGCGACCTCGGTGTGTCGTCTTCCATGCTCACGACGACCTCGGCAAGCTCGAAGGAGAGGCACTTGGGACGCAGACAGAGCCGCGTGACTACGCCCCACTTGCCGTCATGGGAAGATCTCGAAGCCGCTGATCTTGGCGTTGTCCTTGACGCCGACCAAGCTGATCGTGACGCGCCCATTGGAATCAGCCAGCGTGGAGAAGTCGCGCGCTACGGCCTTGTTCTTGCCACCGGCCGCCGCGAACACGTCGAAGCTGGTCAATACCTGCGTGCCGTTGATGATCACGTTGAATAGACGGCCGTTGCTGGCGCTGAGGTAAATCTCTGCGAAATGTAGGCGGACCTTGTACGCCCCTCCGACCGTCAAACCCGGCACCACGTAGCTCAAATTGCCGTAGCGCTCGCTTTGATAGACAGCCGCAGGCGCGGCATTCGCCACTCCAGCGATGGACACGTTTGCCGTGCCAGAGAACGTGCTGCCGCCCGTAGAGAATTGATCCGCGGTGAAGGGACTCACGTTACCGCCACCAGTGTTGATTCGATAAGTCACCGGTGGCGCAGTAGACACGCTGAAGGTGCTCGTCCCGCTGACCGTCGCGCCGCTCGCAGTTACCGTGAATGGCCCACCGGTCGTGGTGCCTGCGGTGAAGAGACCGGTCGCCGAGATGGTCCCGCCGCCGCTTACCGACCAGGTCACGCTCGGCTGACCGGCGATTGGCGCGCCGAATTGATCGGTCTGAGTGGCGCTGAACTGCTGAGTCGCAAGTGGGGCGACTTGAGCGTTTTTCGGCGTGACGTTCAGCGCGCCGAGCGTTTGGCTCACCGTGAAAGTGAGACTACTGGTGGTGGAGGCGCCGTCCGTGTCGCGAACCATCACGATCAGGCTGTAGCTTCCTGCTGCACTGAAAGTCGCAACGGTATTTTTGCTGGCGTTGCTGGCGTTGCTGCTGAACGTCACCGCCGCAGGTGGCGTGCCGGTCGTGGACCACGTGTACGTCAGAGCCGACTCTCCGCCGTCGTCCGCGCCCAAAACACTCAAGTTCGCCGTGGTGCCAGTGATCGGGTTTTGAGCCACGGCTGCGGGTATCGCGACCGTCGGTGGTTGGCTGACCGTCGTGCTACCGCCGACTAGCACCTCGATGCCGCTCACCTTCGCGCTGTCGGTCACGCTGACGAAGCTGACCACGATCTTTCCGCTCGAGTTCGCAGTCGTCACGAAGTCACGCACGACCGCCTTGTTGGCGCCGCCCGCGGCCGTATAAACGTCGAAGCTCGTCAACGCGGGTGCGCCGTTCACCGAGACGTTGAACAACCGTTTGTTCGCCGCGTTGTGGTAGATCTCGGCGAAGTGCAGCCGCACCGTGTAGGTGCTGCCGACCGTCAGATTCGGCAGTGTATAGGTCGAATCTCCATAGCGCTCGCTTTGGTACACCGATGCAGGCGCAGCGTTCGCCACCCCCGCAGTGGACACCGCGGTGTTCCCGGTGAAGCTGCCGCCGCCCGAGAAGAATTGGTCCGCGGTGAACGGGCTGACCGCGCTGCCACCGGTGTTGATGTGATACGTCACCGGCGGCGCAGCGGATACCGTGATGCTCGCCGTCGCGCTGGCACTGCTGCCCGTAGCCGTAACCGTGAACGGGCCGCCCGTGTTGCTACCGGCCGTGAACAGACCGGTCGTCGAGATCGTTCCGCCACCGCTCACCGCCCAAGTGACACTCGCCTGACCACCGATCGGCGAGCCAAATTGATCCGTCTGGCTGGCGGTGAATTGCTGCGTCCCGAGCGGGTTCACGGATACGGTCGGTGGACTTACCGACAAACCGGTCAGAGTCTGATTGACCACGACGGACAGCGCGCTGGTAGCCGCGGCTCCATCCGCGTCGCGAATCGTAGCCAACAGATTGTAGGTGCCAGCCGCGCTGAAGGTCGCGACCGTGTTCTTGCTGGCGTTGCCGGCGTTGCTGCTGAACGTCACCGCAGCGGGTGGCGTGCCCGTCGTGGACCAAGTGTACGTCAGCGCTGGCTCTCCGCCGTCGTCCGCGCCCAAAACACTCAAGTTCGCCGTGCTGCCGGTGACCGGGTTTTGAGCCACGGCGGCCGCGTTGGCGACGGTCGGTGGTTGACCGGCGGTCGAGGTGCCGCCGACCAGCAATTCCAGGCCGTTCACCTTGGCGGTGTCGGTCACGCTGGCGAAGCTGACGATCACTTGTCCGCTCGAGTTCGCGGTCGTCACGAAGTCACGCACGACGGGCTTGTTGGTCCCACCCGCGGCCGTGAAAATGTCGAAGCTCGAGAGCACCTGGCTGCCATTCACGGCGACGTTGAACAACCGCTTGTTCGGCGCAGTGAAGTAGATCTCGGCGAAGTGCAGACGCACCGTGTAGGAATTGCCTGGCACCAATCCGGGCAGAGTGTAAGCCGAGGGGTCGTACCGTTCACTTTGATAGACGGCCTCGGGGGCAGCGCTTGGCACCCCAGTGGTGGGGATGGCAAGCGTGGTCGAGTACGAGCCACCGTTCGAAAAGAATTGGTCAGCCGTAAACGCTCCGACCGGCCCTCCACCGCAATTGATCCGGTAGACGTAGCTCGAGACGCTGCCTTTGGTAACGACGTTCTGAACGCCCCCACCATCGTCTCCATTCAGCGACCAGGCATCCGTAAAGCTACCCGCTTGAGTCGGTATGAACGACACGTACTCGGTGAGTTGCTCGCCGGGCAAAAGCGCGGTCCCCTCGGGCAGCGAGGTCAACGCGTTGAACACACCCAACGATGGTGGTTTCGAGCGAGTGATGCGCAGGGTCGAACCGCCGGTGTTCGCCACGGTAAATGACGCCACTGGGCTGGCGCCAAGAGCGATGGATCCGAAATCGACCGTCAGCGGCGAGACAGTGAGATGCGCGGGGGGCGCGCACACCCCGGACATCGGGACTTCGATGATCCCAACGTTGGTGTCTAGAGCAACGGAGCCCGAAAAGGTACCGAGCGCCAACGGGCTGAACGTCACGTTGACGATCAAGGTTGCGCCGGCAGCGAGCTGCGAACCTTCCTGAGGTGCGCCAGAAATGGCAAACGGTGCCGCGGGCGGGATTACTCGGTTGATGGTCAACGGAGAACCACCAATATTCGTGAATGAAACGCTGCTCGATAGCAGTGAGCCGCTCGCCACGCCGCCAAAGCTGAGCTGCGCCGGCGAGGCTGAGAGCTGCGGATTGATACTTTGCCCTTGCGCAGAGATCGCGACCTCGAACTGTCCGCTGGCCGTCTGAAAAATGATCGATCCTGCGCGCAGACCGACCACGGACGGCGTGAACGTAACTGGAATATCGAGCGTCGCGTTTGCGGCGAGCGTCGCAGGCATCGCTGGCGCATTCGCGCCGATCGAGAAATCGGGGTTGGTGCTCGTGACGCTCGTCACCGTGACCGCCGCATTGGCCGTAACGGTCACCGTGCCTTGGACCGAGCTACCGAGCTGCGTGGCCGCCAAACTGATCCCGGAACCGCGAAGCGGCGTAGTGATCGGCGCGCCGAAGCCGCGGACGAAGCCGTCACGCGTCCCCACATAGATTCGACCGTCACCGACACCGGGCGGAACGAACTTGGCGGATTGACCAATTGGCGCGCTGTATTTGAGTACTGGAACGCCCAGGTTGGGCACGGGGTCGTAAGCGCGAAGCTGCGCGCCTACCCCCGATCCATCCGGTGCCCACACTATCCACACCACAGCCGTTCCCGCGATGGTCTGGTCAGAGGTAACGACTGCCGAGCTCGAGGAGAAGCCGAAGTTGTCGCTGGAGGTAGCAACGTGCGTCAGCGCAGGTTTTCCAAGACCGTCGACGCCGTACTTGAAGACATGCAGGGCGCCTGCGCTCGGCATGTATACGTAGCCACCGTCCCCGGGCCACACTGCGGGTTTGGACCAGAAGCCAGTATATGGCCCCACGCGCGTGAGCACGGAATCGCCGCCACCCGGGCCGTTGCCGATCCCGCCGAGGTTGTCACGATCGAGAAGATAAACGTAACCTTGCTTGCCTGCCGCGACCAGCAGGTGCGGGTGTTGAACAGTGCCGAAGTTCGGTGACGGCAATCCGACTGGGCCACCCGCTGCAAAATCAGCGTCCCAGGAATCGAGAGTGACAGCGTCATACGGAGAGAAGAAATCCGTAGCAGTCAACGACCCGTCTTGCTGGACTGCGACGCGAACGATCGATTCGCCCAGCGTCGCAGGCGGGCTATGACCGGCGATTGGCCCGGTCAGCGATCCGCCGTTGCCCGTAGCGAAAAGGATTTGGCCGTTGCCGTCCGAAACTAGGGCGCTACCCGATTGCCAGATGCCCGCGCCATCGACGGAACTAGAACCGGCCTGGGCCGTCCACAGAGTAGTCAGCTGACCACTCGTCGACACCCCCGCGATCCAACCCTCCCAGGGCGAGACATCGCAGTGAGAGCCGAACGCCGCGTACACGACTCCATTGAGCAAGAGCAAGCCGGGCCGTTGATTCTCCGTCTTCGCTCGAAACACGTGCGTGGGATCGTTGGCCGCGGAGCCACTGATGGAAACCGGGAAGCCTGTCTGCTCTACGCCGGTCCGCACATCCACACCGTGCATCTCGATCGCAACGGGCCCGGAGCTCCCGCTCACGTATCTCTTCGCGACGAAATAGGCGTTGTGAGTCACCGCGTCGATTACCGGAGTGCCGGTGATGCCGATCGACGGCGTCAGATCGTTGCAGGCTGCTTCAATCGAAGAGAAAGGCGTCCCGAAGCTCCTCGTCCAGCGTATTTGGCCCGTTTCTGGGTCGAGGCCGTACGCCTTGTTGTTTTCGGTGACGATCAGCAGCGTGCCCGCATCGAGCAGTGGCTGGGCATACACCGCGCCTTCCACAGCGGATGCGAATAGCTGCCCGAAGCTAGCTCCAGAGACAACGGAGGGCGAAAGACGCGGCTGATTGGGATACCAGGCGGTGCGCAATTCATCCGCGGACTGCGTAACGCTAGCAACCGAGAGCGCTTGGCTTTTCGAGTCGCTCTTCGACTCTGCCTTGCCCGCCGGGCCAGAACAGGCGCCCAGCAACAATGAAATGCCCAACGTCGCCAGCGAGTTTTGCCACTTACCCACGCCACCCATCATACGCTCCTTGCAAGCAACACTCGGGGTCACCCCGGATAGTGAGAAGTTAGAGCTACACGAGGCCTACTCGGATTTCTACTGTGATCTCACAAACGGTTCCGCTCGCAGACACAGCGTTGGAATGTTTCGTGTCGTGACACACTGTTATGCACAGGCTAGCAATGGCAAAGCCGGTTCGACCCAAGGCCACTGCTGCCGCCGCTTTTGCTGTCGCTCACGCGCTCTCACGCGCAGAACCGCGCGCAGAAAACTGCCGTAAATGCGCGGGGATGAAGCAATATGAAATCACCGAGCAGTGCTATCGCGCGTCTACTGACGAGTGAGAGCGCGCGAGATGGTTTTACAGACACAGTCTCGATTAGATACTGACAAGCCCTCCGCCACATCGTTCGCGCGCGCTGCCAGACTCGGTCACGACTCGTTTATGCGACTCGAATTAGTAGCAAGAACGTTCAAGCAGCCGAGCTCAGGGATTGGCTCAGACACTTTGATTTCCAGTCCTCGGGGGCGGCGCGAGCAGCTACTTCGGCCGAGTCGACGCGATGAAACGAAGGCGTCGGTTCTCGAATGGATTTTTCGAACCAACAGTTTCAGTTTGCGTGGGCGACCGTTCGAGCGAACTAGCGGTAGTGTCCCGAAACTCAACGGATTTCCAGAGTCGTTCGCGTACCGGGACAGGCGCTGGAGCGCGCCCCGCGCACAGAGAGCCTGCGACCCGACGGTTCGAGTCGAGCTCGGGCCTGCTCTCGCAACCGAGTAGCGAGTCGACGCTGGGGCGTCCCAGCCGCAACGCGGCGGATGAATGTATCCGTTCAGTACGCGGTTGCAGTCAGAGCGCGGTAGCCGACGTTGCAGCGAGAGACGGGGGACGACATCCAAGACGGCAACTAGCGGAGGGCTGGGTCGCGCGGCAACTCGCCGCCCTCTCGAAGCCCCGTATAGTCATTATGATGGCTGCCCGGAAGACGGATTGACCGAGGGAGTGGGTGTCACCCTTCAGTCGCAAGTCGCAAGTCGATGAGCGACAATCCAGAAGAACACGTCATGACGTTCGCAGCCCGCAAGTCGCAGCCCGCAAGTCGCAGCCCGCAAGTCGCGAAGTCGCGGGCCGTCCCGGGGCAGCAGGTTCGTGGCCCACCGCCATGGCCTGCGTTCGTTCGATCGGCGGAGCCAGACCGCTCCTCGACCCCAATGCGTCGGCTCGAGCAGCCGGGCAAGCAGGGCAGGCGCTGGGGGGACGCAGCGCACTAGCGCGGCGCTGCGCACCACACCTTCGCTGGACTCCGTGCTCGGCCCCAGGCCGGCCGTATACGACGTACAGCGTCGCCCTCCGGCGGCTAGCCGCGGCAGCGCGATCCGTCGAGCTCTGCGCCACGCGCTGGCGCGCAGCCGTTCCTTCGAGGGTGTAGGCGCGGCTAGCTGCCTTCGCGCGCTGCCCTGCGCAGCCTGCTCAGTGGTTGACGGTGCCAGCAGTGGGAGCGGTAGGAGAAATCACGCTCGACAGGCCAGGGATGTCGACCAGCATCAGAATCGTAATCACGATGCTGCAAGCGACGACTGCTGCCATCAGTGTGGGCTCGCGATACAGACCTTCTGGACGCTGAACCGTGCTGTTCGGCTTGAGCCCGAGAAAAAGATAAAGCGCCATGACGAGCGCGATCAGCGGGAACGACAAGAACAACTCCAACCGGTAGCGCATGACGAACGCGCCTAGGAACAGCATGGCGGCGGAGCCGTAGAACATGATCGAAACGAGCAGCCGCTCCTCGGTGTAGAACTGGAAAGACTTACGGTATGCGGCTGCTCTCACCGGGTCGTGAATCTCACGAAACTCCGCGTAGCGCTTCATGGCCATGAAGTAGCACCCCACCATCCAGTAGCTGAGCAAAAGCGAGCCTGGCGCGACCGATGCCGAGCCAACGATGAACCAGCCAGCCAACATGCGCAGAGGATTGTTCACGGCCTCGGAGAGGACGTCCAAGTAGGGCAGGTCTTTGCTTCGGACCGGTCGGATGTTGTAGATGCAGCCCATCACCCAGAGCACTAGAACGGTGATCGCGAAGGCTCCGGAGACCCCGTAGTATCCGATGGCAACGCCGACGACCATCAACAGCAACCACTGCACGTAGGCGAGCGGAATGTTCACTTTGCCGGAGGGGACTGGTCGCGCGAACTTCGTGGGGTGAGCCAGGTCGGACGGTGCATCCAGCACTTCGTTGATGACGTAGTTGCTGGACGCCACGAGACACACGGAAATCAGGCCCAGCACCGCGCGTTGCGGGATATTCGGTGACACGTGCTGCGGGTCCATTGCCAGCGCCGCCACCGCACCGGGAATGATGAACACGTTCTTGAACCAGTGGTCGATTCGCGCAATCTCGATGTGACCGCGCAACGTCGCTCGCCCAACGATTTTGGTGGGCTGGCTCGACGTCTGTGAATCGATGTTGGTCATACGGGGCCGCACTCCAATCCTTCGTGTTTTCTGCATGGATGCAGAAACGCCTCGTTGCCTTATAGATCGCGGCCGGCGCGTCTGTCCACCGGCGTGGCGTGAAGGCGCTGGCGCACGCTTCTACCGTGTCAGCCGCGAAGCCCCTCACGCGAAGCCGGTGGACAGACGCGACACGTCGCCGCCCGCGGTCGTCGACCCGATATTTGGGATGCTCATGGGGTGTCTCGAGTTTTTCTGGCGACACGAGCCGTGCGGGCTTATGGTCGTCTGTGGAGTGAAACCTTGAACAGCCATCACAGGCAGAGCAATCAGCCCCCCGCCAGCCCGGGCACGAGCATCGAGCGTGCGGCATTGATCGAGCCCTGGCTCGATGTCGAATGGCAACGTCTCTGGCTTGCGATTCAAGCTCGGCAATGGCGAACTCTGGCGCTGATTCCCGCGGGCGCCGGAGCTTCGTTGGATTTTACGCCTCGGCTGGCGATGCTGCTTTCGCGCACCGGCATGGTGCACCTCGGCAGGCCGGTGCAAGTCGCTGACGCGACGCACGTTCCGTTGAATCAGCTGACCGCATTCTTCGACGCAGTCGAACGCAGCACCGGACAGGGCGAGCGCTTACTGATTGCGTTGCCGCCCGCCGGCGAAAACGCGATCACGGTCTCGATTGCTCAGGCGTCGGATGCCGCGCTGCTATGCATTTTGAACGAGCGGATGAGCACCGGTGATGCCAAGCGCACGGTCAAGTTGATTGGTGCCTCGCGCTTCGTCGGCTCGGCGATATTCCATCCGTCACAAGTCGAATCGAAGTAGCATCGAAGTAGCATTGAAGTAGCGGAGAGTGTCAGCCGTTGGCGTCGACGGCGACCACGGTCAAAGAATAGGGCGGAAGCGCAGTCGTCAACCATTGTCCTTCGATTTTGGCTGGCGGCTCGGCGACGAGCTCGGTGTCTCCAGAAGCGTAGCGAAAGATGCGATTCGAGCGAATGCGGCCGCAACCCTCGAACTCGAGTCGAGCCGACACGATAGCGCTGGCATTTTTATTCAGCAGTATCGTCACCACCTTATCCCCACCAGAATCGCGCGACGCAAACACCGAAACGTTGTTACGCTCGGTGGTCGATAACGAGATGTCTTGGAAGCGACCGCCCTCGCCATCGAAGTTCCGGTAGGCGCGGAACGCCCAAAATGTCCCGGAATTGGCGACGGGCCCCCCCCAATAGAACGCAGCGTCGAGCCCTTGCTGCCCGAAGCGCCCGAGCGCCTCGGCCGTGGCCAGCGCACCGCTGATGTGCTGATCGCCACCAAAACTCCACTCGCCGAGGGACAGCATCAGTCCTGGATGATAGGCGGCAATCCATGCTTTGAGCCTGGGGATCAAGTTGATCGACTCGTTGATCCAAGACTCGTCCACGTACGAAGGGTCCCAAAGCGCGCGCGTCGAGCGCAAGCGCAGCGCAGCCGCTTCGGCGTCCACACGCGCGTCTGCACCGTAGAGGTTTTTTGCGGCAGGGTAGAAGTGCACGTCGAGCACGTCGAGCAGCCGCACCCCGGTCCGCTGCTCCCGGTCCGCGATCTTAGAGAGGTAGTACGGGATGAGTGGCATGTCCCCGTGAGCGCGTCGATCTGGTCGAGCTTGGGTACCCGCCACGCGGTCACGACCCGAATACATGTAGCCGAGCCAGCCCCATTCCGCGGGACCCGCGATCAATGCACCCGGATCGGCCTTTCGAACCTGACTCGCATAGCGAAGGGTGCGATCCAGAAGCTCGTCATAACTCAGCGGGCTGGGATGCACATCGCGATGAGTCTGGTCCCACAACGACGGTTCGTTGTCGAGAATGTACATATCTACGCGGCGTTTACCGAGCGCATCACTCTTGTCGCGTAAGGCCCGAACCCAGCGGCCGATCAGCTCGGGCGACGCGGCGATGCTCGTTTGGCTGGGAGGCGGCGGTGAGATTGCGGAGCCGTCGGGCCGAAACCCGTCGCCTGCGAGCGGGCGGTTTGGATCGAATTTACGCTGCTGCGCAAATAGCGATCTGGGAAAGCCGACCGCGGTGTCGTCTTTGGCGACCCAGCCGATCATCGGTACGGTCAGCGCAGTTCGTGCACCGTGGTTGAGCGCAGCGTCGAGAACTCCCGGCAGATCGATGGCCTTGCCGTTTTCGAAGAACCAATCGCTGCCCGCGTTCCACACCCCGAGATCCCAGTTGAAGCGCGTGGTCGGATTGCCGCCCACTCGTAGCGCCGTCACGCCACTGCTCCACTCGTCTTGCGACGCGCCGTAAATCAGCGGGCTGATCTTTCTCGTCGCGGCGCGGCATGACACTGCAAGCTGCGCGGTTTGTCGCAGCGTGACCTGACCTTGAGTGCTCGACTGAGCCAGCACCACCTTGTCAAGCAGCACCCAGTCCGAAGCGACGGGAGAATTCGCGCTGAGCACCACCCGTTCGAACGGTGATCGGTCGGGATTGAGCTCCGAAAAGTCGATCAGCACCTCTCGCCAGCCATCTGGCAAAATTGCCTCGTGACGCGGCTCGACGGCGATGCTCGTTCGCCGCTGCGCCTCCGTCACTCCGCCCTTCAGTTCGACGCTGAGGAATTCAGGCCAGCCTGGAGGAGCTTTGTAACGAAAAGACAGCGCGCCAAAGCGCGCGTCGAGCTGGGTGTGCCTGAAAACGATCCCGCCATAGCCGCCGAAGACTATCTTTGCGGGACCGCTCTGGCTCAACTCGTGTCGACCCCAACCCCAATCCGCCCAGCCTGGCCCCAACTTTCCGTCGTACACCGTCTCGGCGACGTTCAGCGGGACCAGCGGGCGCGTCGTACGGGCGAGCGGAGCCGCGGGCGTCGGCCTCGCCGCTGGTTCGAGCGGACGCTGCCGGAGCTTGAGCGCGACCCCGACAGCGCCGCTACCCAGCAAGAACCCGACGATAACCAGCGTCTTCTTGATGGACATTTTGCATTCCTCGGGAGCGCTCCCCCGCCAGGGATGATCAGGGGAAGCGCGCCGCGTGCCCGACTTCGATCGCTCGCTTCAGCCGCTGTACGAAAGCATCGAGCCCGGCTTCACGCTCGATGAACAGGCGAGCCGCCCGCCCGATCTCTCGAATGCGTTCAGGGTGCGCTAGAAGGTCTTCGATGGCCGTTCGCAGTGCCTTCGAATCTCCGGGTGGAACGTACACACCCGTGACACCATCGACGATGGTGTCCGTTTGGCCTTCGGTTTTGCTGGCGACGACGCATTTGCCCATGGCCATCATTTCCAAGATCGTGGCGATGCCTGTTTGATACTTGTTTTGCTTGATCGGCACGACGGCGAGCGCCGAGCGGGCATAGAGCTTCCTGAGCTCGTAGCGATCGAGCTTGCCCCAAGTCACGTTTTTCGGCAGCGCCGCCGTGGGTTCGAGTTTCGAGTCGATCCAGGGACTGCCCGCGGCGATCTGCACTCGAATGGGTAGATCGCGAACGGCTTCGACCAAGCACTCGTAGTCGCGTAGCAATTGACCAGCCGCGCAGACGAGATCCGGTTCTATCGCGTCTTCGTCCGGCCGAAAGAACTTCTGATCGGCGTGGTAATAAATGCGCTCCACGCGCTCGGCCGGCATGTGCAGCTGTTCGACAGCCAAGCGCTCCTCCGAAGTGGAGTAGACCAACATGCGATCGATTCGGTCCGCCACGCGGGCTACCTGGAAAAAGGCCCGCTTCTTCGCCGGATGAAGCGTGTGCGCGATCATCGTATGCGAGCAGCGAGCGGAGCTGCCCTTGAGCAAGGTAGCGAGCGGCAGCCCGATGTCTTCACCCGTGGTGAAGATGGCGTCGAACCGTGCTCTTTGTTGAAATCCGAGCAGGGCGACCGCGGCGGACGCTCCGGCCACCCGCGCCGTGAACTTGACAGCCGGCGAATGGCTGCTGTCGACTGCGCCGAAATCGATCACCGTTGCATCGAGTTCTCGAGCCAGTTCGAAGACGTCGAGGCGAGGTTCGCGGTCCTCGGCGATGCGTGACTTCAGGGTGTCGTCGAAGCGGCCAGCAGCGAGGATCAGGGAGCGCATTGGCTAATGGCTCGTGGTTTTAGGCGTAGCGCTCCGCCACCGCAACATTTGTGACGCGGGCGGGTGGGCGATCGAAACAAATCCGCCGATCCTAGGCTTTCCTCTCGCAGCGGTGGCAGGCAGCGCGGGCTGTCAATCTCTGGTAGAGTGCGTGGTCAAACAGCGAAACGACGGCAGGATGGCAGACTTGGACGAAGGCGAAGGCGAGGAGAACGAGGGCAGCGGTTCAGGTGGAGGGTTCCGACCGGAACTCCTGCAGAGTTATCTGCTCTTTGCCAAACGTGCCTGGAAGTACCACCGAGGCTTGAGCATCGCCCTGCTCGTCGCTGGTCTGGGCGTGACTGTCGCGTTGGTCAAATTCTTACCCCGTACCTACACCTGCAAGACGGTGATGATGGTGCAGTCGAGCAGCGTGCTGGACGGTCGCAATGGCACGACCTCCTTCGCCGGCGCGGAGAACGTCATCTTGAGCCACGACAACCTCGAGTCGATGGTTCGTGAAACGGGGCTCGTCAAAACGGCAGACGAGCGCCGGCCCCCGCTGTTGCGCCTCAAGGATCGCATCTCCGCGGCCATCTTCGGAAAGATGGACGACAAGATCAAAATGGCGTCACTCGTTGGGACGCTGGAATCCAAGATCAAGGTCACGACGGAAAAGGGCGATCTGATGATCGATGTCTCGTGGACCGACCCGGCTACGACGGCAGAACTGGCCGAGGCCGCCCGTCAAAGCTTCCTCAAGTCACGTCACCAAGCGGAGATCTCGGCTTTCGAAGACAAGATGACCATCCTCGATGGCCACGCGAGCCAATTGCGGGACGACATCGGAGTGTTGGCGCAACAGCTGAAAGCCATCCGCGACGAACGCATCGCCAAGGGTCTGGAGGCACGAAAGGCCACCGCAGCAAGCTCGGCTGGCGCGGATGAATCGGCGGCGCCGGTCGCGCGTCCGAGCGCACGACGCACGGCTGGCTTCGATGCACAGGTCCCGGTCCTCAAAGAGAAGCTCGCCGCCATGAAAGCCAAGAGGGCTGGTTTGGAAGCCGAGCGTGAACGACACATCCACGAGGAGCAGTTGAAGTACGACGACCTGACACTCAGGCTAACGCCTTCTCATCCTCAGGTCGTGCTGCAGAAAGAGCGCATCGCGTTGGCTTCACAGGTTCCGTCCGATCTCGCCTTGCTCGACGCGGAGGTGAAAGACCTGGCGGGAGAGATTCAGCAGCGCGAGGCCATGGAGCAACAGGGCGTAGAAGTCGGCGCTGGCGGCGCTGCGAGGCGGCGCGCGACCGCCGAACTCCCGCCGGATGTGGCGGACCTGTTGGAACGAGACAACTTGGATCCGGCCCTGAGCGCGCAATTGTCGGGCGCGGTGATGACCTACGGTTCGCTCCGCAACGAGCTATTTACGACTCGTGTCGATCTCGACACCGCTCAAGCCGCTTTCAACCATCGCTATCAAGTCATCGTGCCTGCCGAAGCCCCGCGCAAGGCAGAAAAACCGATGATTCCTTTGGTGGTGGGCGGTGGTCTTTTCGTTACGCTACTCTTGTCACTGCTCGCTCCGATTTTGCTCGAGCTACGCGCGGGGGTGATTCGCGAGCGTTGGCAGGTCGAACACATCCAGTTGCCGGTGCTCGCCGAACTTCGCTTACCGCCGCATTCTTCGGATTAGGCGCCCCCGCGTCTTCATTCCCCGCGAACTAATTTTGATGGATCGAGCATGAATGTTTTTGCAAAGGCCGAGCTGGAATCGTTCAGCCAAACGTACGCTACCCAGGGCTACCTCGTGTTCAGGGACGTCGTGTCGAAGCCGAAGCTCAGCGAACTCCGCGAGCGCATCTTCACCGAGTTCGAGGCCGCCAAACGCTCGGGCATCTTGTTCTCTGGTGGCGGGCAGCTGAGCGGCCACTTGAATTGCTTCCCCGGCGCGGAGTCTCGCTTCGCTCTGGAGGCGCTCGAAGACCGAGGCATCACCGAGGTCGTTCGGCAGCTGTATGACAAGCCGGGGGCGCTGCGCGTGAGCTGCAACGTCAACCTACCGAAGAGCGTCGCGCAGCACTATCACATGGACGGCGTCTTCCTCGAAGACTTCATGATCGCCAACGTCGCGGTCGTAGACACCGACCTGGTCAATGGCGCCATCGACGTTCTGCCCGGGACGCACACGCAATACTACGAGTTCTGGCGCTACGCAGCTCGACGCCTGTATCGTCGGAGCACTCGCTTGCCGCTCAAGCAAGGCGATGTGTTGCTACGGACGTCCCGACTTTGGCATCGGGGCATGCCGAACAACAGCACTGCGGCACGACCGATGCTCGCGTTCACGTTCGGTGAGAAGGTTGCGCCGAAGGGAGATCCGTTCGCAACCAACCAAGGCCGAATCAAGTTCGATCCCAATTGGTTTCAGCCGACTCTGCTCGGGCGTCTTCGCGAACGCACCTTCGTGACTGCGCCGATCACTTATTCGGCCTACCGATTTGCGCGATCATTGGTCGGCAAGAAGGGTTACGCGGACTGAGCCGAGTGTCGATCAGCGGATCGCGCCGAGCGACGGCCTCCGCTTCGACCGAACTGAGCCGCTCGGCATTCGAGCGGCTCCTTCAGCGGGCCTGATAGTCGAAGTCGAAGCGCATGATGGCGTCGCTCAGCACGACTTGGCCGCAGTCCCAGCGCCAGATGAAGAACGCTTTCTGAGCTTCCGAATACACTAGCCCGTTCGGATTTTCATACGGAAGGTAGTTGCTCGCGTAGTCCCAGGTCTGTCCCTGGTTCGCGCTGACGACGAGCGTGCGGCGACTGATTGCGGCAATCCGTTGGTCGGGCAGCTCAATCGGAGTCACGGGCACCAGAGCGTTCGGGGGCAGCAGCTCGACCCAGCTCTGGCCCGCGTCAGCACTGCGCAAGAGCTGACCGTCACCGCTGCTCCAGTAGATGGATCCATCCGAAGCAACGAGCGGCAGGCCACTGCCGCCAAGCTCACTCACCTGCGTCCAATGGCGCGCGGCGTCGGTCGTCCTGTAAATGCCGGGTTGGCAACCAACGAGGTAAGTCTTCGAATCAAGGATGCGCACCAACGTGCAGAAGTGATCCGCCGGCAACGTGGCTCCCACGTTTTGCCAATTCTCACCGCCATCGGTCGACTTGAAGACCATGCGCGGCTTCTCGTGACTGCCTGCCAACAAGAGCTTGCGCGCAGGATCCGAAAAATCGACGCTGATCGAATCAGCGGCGTCAATCGGTAGCTCGCTGAACGTCACGCCACCATCGACGGTCTTGTAAGCGCCGGCGCCGTCCCCGTACGTACCGGATTCCCAATATTGGGCGGTATTTTCCGGATCGAAGACCATTGCCACCGGACCATTGGTGATCTCCGCCGAACCTGCGCCCGTGCCGAGGGCCTTCCACTTGCTGCCGCTCGTGCTCGTCCAGAGGCCATGCCGCGCCACGCCGGCAATGACCTCTCCCGTGCTCTCCCGCATGAACAAGGAGTTGAGGTTCCCGCAAGCGGAGTCCTTGCCGGCGAGGTTTCCCGTCACGTTCCGCCATTCACCAGGGGGCAGATCGGGCGCGCCATTCCCGCCATCGTCGACTGGTAAGGCACCACCCTCGCCTGAGTCACCCAGTTGATTCGGGTCCGTTGCCAGCCCGCCGGTCCCTGCTCCCGGGTTCGTGGAGTTGTCTCGCTTCTCGGTGCAGACCATGTTCGATGGGCACGAAACCACCGTGCACGCATGGCACCACGCGAGTAATACTCCGCAAAAGAAAAGTTGGGCACGCATTGGAAGTCCTGAGCCGGAAAGGACTAAAGTTTGCATGCCCCGCTCACTGCGGCAAGTCGCGAGCGTCATTCGCCGCAGTTCGGTCGGGTCGGCACTATGAGAGTGGCCCGAGAGTCACGGCACTACGACACGATAGAAGCCCGACTGGAAGTTCGACGAAAACAGCAAGTGGTGCCCGGGGTCGTATCCCAAGGACCCTCCCGAGCTCATACCGGGGCTATTCATCGGTTTCCATGGAGCTCCCTTGTCTTCTGTAGCCGTGAAATACGGATGCAGATCCGTTCCGTAGCTGAAATAGTAGTTGTTGCTCATGTAGATCGTGGTTCCGTCGCTGACGAGACCGCCGGCGAGTGGCCCGGTGCCATCGATCTTCGACCAGCTCTTGCCGTCCGGACTGCGAAAGACCCCGTCCGATGCGGCGAGGTAGAACGTTCCGTCCTTGACTCGAATGATCTGCGAACTCTGCGGATGAGCCTCGTTGATATCGGGGCTGATTTTCGTCCATGACGACCCAGCGTTTTCGGTTCGCCAGTAGCCGTTCGAGGACGATGCCCACAGCCACGTCTTGGAATCGTTCAAGAAGTACACGACCTGCCCCTCGGTACCGACCCAACTCCGGTCGCCGTTGAGCACGCGCCAAGTTGCGCCGCCATCCGTCGATTCCGCGAGGCAAGTTTCGTTGTAGGGCGCCGAGCACACTGCGTGAAACGTGAGCAGGATGTGCTTGTGGTCGCTCGGATCCATCGCAAAAACGTTGGCGAAGTTGTACTGCACCACGTTTCCGAGCTCGGGCTGCTTGGGCGGGGGCCAAACCTGGTCCCAATCGACTCCTCCGTTCGTCGATTTGAATGCCCCGTTGGTGGTCTTGCCGTACCCACTGTTGGTGTAGAGGATCTTCGAATCGGTCGGATCCAGCATCATCGTCCAGTTGACGCCGGAGTTGACCGCGTCGCCGTTCCTGCCCGTGGCGACCGCGGTCCAGGTGGACCCGCAGTCTTGCGTCTTCCACACCTTTTGCGAGAGCGTGCCGAGGTAGACGGTGCCGGAGTTCATCGGATCGACCGCAAACGCGAACACACCCTTTTGGGTGCTACCGTCGAATCCGGCCAACACCTCCGGCGGAGTGACGTTCTCCCAGGTCCCTGCGCTAGGCAAGGCATCACACGCGGCAACGAGCGACTGTGCGACATTCACGGTCGCGACGTCCGACTTCGAGGCATCCGCAGAGCTAGTAGCGACGATATGGTAGACCCCGGCAGCAGAAGGCGCCGTGTAGATCCCGGCGGACGAAATGCTTCCGCCGCCGGCCTCTTTGATGCTGAAAGTGCAGGTCCCAGGCCCACAGTTGAACGTTTGTTTGGAGCCTGCAGGAACGTTCACGCTCTTCGGAGTAATCGAGAAAACACTGGGATTCCCTGTCGCGGCTCCCGCTTGCGCACCAGCAGAGTCACCTGTTCCCGCTGAAGCGCCGGCACCACTCGAACCGTCAGGGTTGTTGAGCGCGCCGCTAGCGCCACCCGCGGCCTCAATCGCCGCCGCGCGCGCCGAAG